>OGOA01000041.1_pt1 | contig 108937 bp, 95 predicted proteins | sample 1573621 | NCBI WGS metagenome assembly OGOA01 (sample SAMEA2581917, study PRJEB24529) | metagenome | biome: Human gut stool | place: China | collected 2011
CCACCGTGATGCGTCCCATGACGGGAACTGTCCCGTCCTTTTTCACTACCTGACGCTTGAGGTAGTAGATTACTGAAAATGTACTCTTCATTGTCCTTAATTTTTGGGTTTCAAAATTAGTTGGTGAAGAGTCCGGTGTTGGTACGCAAAACGGGGAGGAACGGCGCAATCTTTTTCCGTAACCTGATTTTTCGCATGAGTTATGGATAACTCACTATTCCTTAGAGCCTTGTTTCGCTATTCGTACCCGTTTGTCGCATTTTCGGGCATGGTTACGAACAAGTAACGTAGCGGCGTCAGGATTTGGCTTCGGCAGGGATTGTAATGGCTTCACGGATTATCGCCACTTCAACCAAAACCCTTGTAACTCAATTCTATCACTATATCTTTCCGCATTTCACTTTTTTGTAGTAACTTTGCGCTTAATATATACGTATTATTTATTTTTCTGTATATTTGCCGCAATGAAAGGAACAATAATCAAAATAATGGCAATGGCCCTTGTGTCCGTGGCCCTGCTGTCGTGCGGTGGCAGGCATGGCGGCGATGCGGTGCGCTCGGTCTACTACTGGAGCACCACTCTGCGCATGGACAGCGTTAAGGAGCAGTTTATGCGCGAGCATAACGTCAGTCGCATGTACATCAGATACTTCGATGTCGTTGAGGACGAGAGCGGCCGCCCCGTGCCCAACGCCACGCTGCGTTTTGTTACGGCTGTGCCTAAAGGCATCGAGGTGGTGCCCGTGGTATATATCGTGAACAGCTGCATGCGCCGCGACATAAGCGGTCTGGCAGAGAAGATATACAGGCGCGTGCGCCAGATGAACGAGACCAACGACGTGGTCGGCGTGAAGGAGATACAGATAGACTGCGACTGGACAATGCGCACGCGCACGGCCTATTACAGATTTCTGAAGCAGCTGCGCGATATGGCCGGCAAGGACGGCATACAGCTGTCGGCCACAATACGCCTTCACCAGCTCTCGCAGCCGGCTCCGCCCGTTGGCCGCGGCGTGCTGATGATGTATAACACGGGCGACTTCACTGACCTTGAGTGTAGCAAGCCCATACTCGACATGGACGACGCTGCGCCCTATATGTCGAGTCTTGCCTCATACAATCTGCCGCTCGCGTCGGCCTATCCGCTGTTCAGCTGGCGCATACTGTTCCGCGGCAGCCGCTACGTTGGCATAATGCATGCCGACGACGACCTGCCCGTGCTGGCCGGCGACAGCATAGTAGAGCGCTGCGTTGAGCTTGACGACATAATGAGAGCCAAGGACGCCGTGAGCCGCAAGCGCGCCGACGCCAACGGCGAGATACTGCTTTTCGACATGAGTAACCAGAATATAACCCGATTTAAACCGGAAGATTATGAAAAAATTTATGTTCGTTAGCCTCTTTGCCCTCGCGTTGTGTGCCGACGCATGGGCCTGCATAAGCGAGGCTCCCACGCACAACAATTACATGTTCAGCGTGTTCAGGCGCGAGAGTATGGACTCGCCGTTCCGCGAAGACATCAATGCCTACTGGAAAAGATATGCCGGCGACATGTCTGATACAAGTACGGATTATTACAGGTGGAACCGCGACAAGATTGATGCGGCGGCACGCAGCCGCGGCGATGTGCGGATGCAGCGCTACATGAAGCTGCTCGACAGCTATCTGCAGGTGTGCGACGAGGTTAGCTACGACTCGTGGGACTATCCGACCAAGGAGCAGCTGACAAAGCGAAAGTCTACCTTGAACTCGATACGCAACAGTGCCACGATGGCCATGAAGACCGGACTGCGTGAGCTAAACGCGCTGATGGTGATGCGAGCAAACATGATGCTGGGCTACGACCAGGCCAACATATCCTTCTGGAACTCAACGGCACAGAACCTGCCGAAGGGAGTATGGCGCGAGGTTGCACGCAACATATATGCCCGCGCGCTGCTCAACACGGGCAAGCGCATCGAGGCATGCAACATATACGCCGAGCAGGGCGACATGCAGAGTATCAAGTGGAGTATGCGCAACTACCGCAACCTGGCAGGAATACAGAAGATATATCTCGACGACCCCAACTCGCCCACGTTGATATATCTCGTTCAGGACTTTGTAAACAACGTGCAGGAGACGCTCGACCAGGCCACAGGCACCGGCACGGACGAAGACTGGATTAAGACCATCGACGCCCGCGTGGTGTATAAGGCTGACGCAATGCGCTTTGTAGACTTTGCCAACAACGTGGTGAGAAGCGGCAAGAACGAGTATCCATGCCTGTGGAAGTCGGCCATAGGCATGATATATTATCTCTTCGGAATGTCGGAAGAGGCCGTTGCCGAGCTCGACGATGCCATGGCTATGGACGGCACGCCCCGCATGAAGGACAATGCACGCTGCATACGCCTGCTGGCTTCAACGGGCTGCAACATGTTCAGTCCGTCTTATTCGGCATATCTGCTGAAGGAGATGCAGCGGCTCGACGAGCTTATCAGGGATGAGCGCGGCACGTCGGACATATATCCGAACCATTACACCGACGTAAAGGAGCGCGTGGTCTACAATGCACTTGTGCCCAAATGCATGGCCACTGGCCGCGTGAACATGGCTCTGGCTCTGCTTGGAATGATGGAAGAGAATGAGCAGGATTTCTATACGAAGGGACGCCACTCGCAGCCTGATTATGTGATTGAGGGCGATTATGCGTGGAACTCTGACTATTCGCCGTGGAACGAATATTTTGCTGTCATGGACACAATCAGTGCCGACGTCCTGGCCGGTTACTTCAAGTATATCAGCATGGAGCAGTCAGACCCGTTTGAGCAGTATGTCGTTTCGCAAGTATATCCCAACAAAAACTATTACAACGACCTCATCGGCACAAGGTATATGGCCGAAGGCCGCTTTGCCGACGCCCTGCCTTATCTCGAGAAAGTGTCGCTCGGCTTCCTGTCGCAGCAGAACATCAGCTGGTATATGGCCAACCGAAAATACAGCCTTCCGCGCTGGTTCAACCGCCAGTTGCCTAACATGCCCGACACCGACGGCCCCGGAAAGGGTGAGCCTAAAGAGAATATGAAGTTAAAATATTGCAAGGATATGCTGCAGCTGCAGGCCAATTACGACCTTGCGCGCGAGGGAGAGCAGAAGGATATGCGTGCCTATGAGCTTGCCGTGATGCATTATCAGGCTTCGTGCTACGGCGACTGCTGGTTCCTTACGCATTATGGGCACAGCATTTACGACAGCACCCGCAACGGCGAATTCGACTTTGCGCGCAAGACCGTTGAGTATCTCAACAAGTGTGTTGTGTCTTCCGACCTCAACATGCGCTACAAGGCGCTCTATGCGCTGGCCTTTGTCGACAAGGATCCGTGGTTTGACGTCAAGTACGACCGCGACTATAACCCTGTTTACATCCCGCGTCCTGCCTCAAGTCAGTATAAGGCCATGAGCGCGCTGTATAGCTTTGCAAGGCAGCATCCGCAGTATGTCGATGGTTATACCACGCGCTGCGACATGCTGAAAGCCTTTGCCCGTGTGTCTGGACAGTAGTGGCCTGCGTGCCGCTGACGCCGTTCAGTGTGCGGCATAATGTGAAAGTATAATCAAAGCTGCAAGTTTTTTTATTCGCTGATGCAATGTTTTGTAAATAAAAACGTTTAATATGTAGACAAAATCTTAAATGTTACGGATATGAAAACTTGCAGCTTTATTAATTTCTTTTGGCTGATGGCATTTGTGCTTTGCCTCGTGTCGTGCGATGAGGAGAACGACTTTATCTCAGGACCTACCGCGAGCAGCACTATGATAAGCGGTGTGGCACGCACTGCCGACGGGACGCCGCTTGCCGGAGTTAAGGTGAGTGTGGATTATAATGAGTCGGTGTGGCTCGGTCAGCAGACTACACGCCACAAGGCAGAAGGCATTACCGACAAGGACGGCAACTACCGGCTGTATTTCGAGTTGCGTGACGACGAGCTGCAGGACAACGGCAACGACGCATCGGCGTCACGAAACTTCTACCTAATTTTCGACCTTTCTTCGCTCTCAGAAGAAAAATACATCATGCCGAAAGACATAAAGGCCGACAACAAAGATCAGAAGTTGCGCTTCTATTATGACAATCTCCACTTCGAGAGAGGCAAGTTCTACAGCCATAACCTTTACGTTCCGCTAAAGCGCTGGATAGACGTAACCGTTGTCAGCGACGGCAAGATAAACGCCAATGACAAGTTTGTCGTGTCTAATCTGATAAACTACGGCGGCGACGAGTTGCCCTTCAACTCCTATTATCGCGACGGCCGTGTGTTGATGGACTATCCCATAACGATGACGTCAGACAGGGAGCAGACGTTCAGGGTGCCGTGTGCGCTCAACGACTCAAACATGATTTACATTGGCTGCATGAAGGGTGGAGTAGGCTCTTACGATGCCGTTACGCCAGTTAAGAAAGTCTTTGTAACCGAAAGCGAGCCGCAGTCGGTAAGGCTTGAAATAGGTGCTGCAGAATGAAAACGGCGATTAGGCAGAATTAAATATAAAAGACACTGAAATATAAGGCGGCTGTTACAGCTGCAGACGCATGTATCTGAAAATCAATCTGTTTTTAGTTTGGGTTCCGGCTTTTGGCAAGTCGGAACCTAATTGTTTTCATTCGGCTGTTGCTTATCGGCGTTGCCTGTGCCGTTCATGCAGCAGGCGAAGTTGGCAGAGTATGCCCTCCCGATAGGAATGGTGTGGTTGCCGGCCAGCGTTATGTCGTTTTTGGTGAAGCTTATTATTGCCGTCTTGTTGACGATAAACGACTTATGAACTCTTATGAAGGTGCTTTCAGGCAGAATCTCCTCAATGTTTTTCATGCTCATCTGCGTCATTACGGGGCGCTCGTGGTTAAGATGAATCTTGATGTAGTTGTTCAGTGCCTCGATGAACGAGATGTCGGCATAGCTTATCTTGATGTTCTTATATTCAGACTTCACTATGAAGAAGTCTTCCTCTGCATGACGCGCCCTTTCCTGCAGGTCCTTTTGCCTTATGGCCTTTGACACCGCAACCTCGAATCTGTTGAACGAGAACGGCTTGTGAAGAAAGTCGATGGCGTTGAGCTCAAAGCCGTCGAGGGCAAACTGGGCGTATGCCGTGGTGAATATGAACATCACGTCCGACGAAATGATACGTGCAAGTTCGAGTCCGTTCATGCCCTTCATCTCTATGTCGATGAACACTATGTCGGGCTTGCTGCGCCTTATCTCTTCAAGCGCCTTGAGGGGGTTGGTGAATGTTTCAACGCTTATGTTGCCCATTCTCCGGGCAAACTCGCTGATTATGTTGAGAGCTATCGGCTCGTCGTCAATGGCAATACATCTCATTGTTCCTGTCGTCGTTGTATGTGGTTAGTTTATTAAGGTTATGCTCAGCAGCACGGTGTAGAGTCCGTCAGTGTCGTTTATCTCGAGCTTGTGGCGCTTGGGATAGGCCAGTTCGAGCCGCTTGCGGCAGTTGCTTATGCCTATGCCGGCAGAATGGCTGCGCCGGTCTGTCGGCTTCTGGTTCTGCGTAGAGAAGAACAGCGTGCCGTCTTCAATCCTTATGACGATATACACCTGGCGGTCGTCGGTAGACGACAGACCATACTTTATGGCGTTCTCTACGAAGGTTATAAGCAGCATGGGCACTATCTGCAGTCCTTGCCGCTTGTTGTCGTTATAGTAAGACAGCTGTATGCTGTCCTTGTTTTCGGTGCGGTATTTCTGTATCTCGATATACTGTCGTATGTAGTCGATCTCCTCTTCAACGGGTATGGCCTCCTTCGTAGGGTTGGTGTACATGTATTTCATCAGGCAGATAAACTGCATGAAGGCCGTCTCCACCTGCTGCGACTTCATCACAATCATGCCGTAGAGAGTGTTGAGCGTATTGAAAAGAAAGTGAGGATTGATCTGTGCCTTGTAGAGAGCAAGTTCCGCTTTCTTCTTCTCTGTCTCGAGGTCGTGGCTGCGCACAATCTGCCTGATAAGTTCGGTGAGCAGGCCCACGGCCGTGCTGAAGGTGATTGTTGCGACATACAGGAACCACACTGCCTGCTGATGAAGCCTTGCCCTTGCCACAGTCCTTACGCGGCGTGGACGCACCGGCCTGTGCGGAAAGTCCATCTGATACTGCGATATGAGCCACGTAATCAATATTGTGGCAAGAATCAGGATAAGGGCTATAATCACCTTGCGGCGCGTCTGGAAAAACATGGGCACCGTGATATAGCGGTTGAAGAAATAAACGGCATAGAGCCAGCACGCCAGTATGCAGACAAACGTCAGGTTGTTGGCTATCCATCGCTCTATGGGAAGCAGAAAGCACAATGCCGGCAACAGCACGCAGGCAAAGAGAAGGTCGGTTATCAGAGGTATCTTTCTTAGCATAAATTATCGTTATTGCGTTACTAAATCTTTCCCGGTGCAAAGATAGTGTAAATATTCTGTAACGTGAAAAATGAGCCATGCCGTTTACCCTCACTTATATGTCGTTTACCCTTACACGGCGAATTTGTGTTGCAGAAAACCCCGTTTTAACAATATCTTTGCAACATAAACCGCTAAAATGATATGAAAATGAACGAGAAAAGAAACCCTGGATTTATAGTCAGACTGCTGATTCTTCTGATGATATGCTGCTCGGCGGCGGCCGGTGCAATGGCACAGACCGTTGTCAGCGGAAAGATTACTGACAAGTCGACGTCCGACCCGCTGCCTGGAGCAACGGTGTCGATAACGCCCAACGGCGGAAAGACCCGTCTTGGCGTGTCGGACATGGACGGAAAATACAGAATAGACAACCTTGCGGCAGGACAATACCGCATAAAGGTGAGCTACATGGGCTATAAGACGTATGAGAAGAGCGTCAGCCTGGGCAGCAGTGACAACAAGGTGATGAACATAAGTCTGACCGAGGACGCCACCATGCTCGAAAACCTTTCGGTAGAGGGAAGGGCAACACGTGCGCAGCAGGCAGGCGACACGCTGTCGTATAACGCGTCGGCATTTAAAGTGTTAGACGGAAGCACCGCTGAAGAGCTGCTGGCAAAGATGCCCGGCATTGTGGTAGAAGGCGGCGAGGTGCAGGCCCAGGGCGAGAGCGTAAGCAAGGTGATGGTGGACGGCAAGGAGTTTTTCGACGGCGACGTAAACCTTGCTCTGAAGAATCTTCCGGCCGACATAATAGCCAGCATAGAGGTGTTCGACAAGAAGAGCGACCAGGCCGAGTTTACCGGATTTGACGACGGAGAGGAGATAAAGACGATAAACATCGTTACAAAGAGCGGCTACAAGGAAGGAGTGTTCGGCAAGGTGTACGGCGGATACGGCACGGACAACCGCTATAATGCCGGCGGAAACATCAACATATTTGACGAGTCGCAGAGGCTGTCAATACTCGGAATGAGCAACAACGTCAACCAGCAGAACTTCTCGCAGGAAGACCTGTCGGGAGTTATGTCGGCGCAAAGCTCAAAGCGCGGGGGCAGGCGCGGCGGAGGCCGACGCGGCAGCACGGACAACTTCATGGTGGGCTCGCTCGGCGGTGTGACCAAGACCAACGGCATAGGCCTGTACTATGTGAACGAATGGAACGACAAGCTGAAGCTTACGTCGAGCTACTTCTTCAATCAATCGTCTAACGACTATCAGGAGAAGCTGCAGCGCGAGTATTTCGAGTCGGCACTGCCGGGCATGTCGTACATGCAGGACAGCGAGTCGGACATGACCAACTGGAACCACCGCGTGAACATGAACATCGAATATAAGATAGATGCCGACAACACCCTGCAGCTGCGCCCTAAGTTCAGCTATCAGAGCAGCAACACGCTGAGCAGCTATCTGGGCGAAAACTTCCTGTATGGCGAGCAGCAGAGCAGCATAGGCAGCAGCTCGGAGAGCGACGTGAAATCGTACAGCGCCGGACTTAACGCCACCTACCGCCACCGCTTCAACAAGCAGGGACGCACGCTGTCGCTGTCGGTGAACGGACAGATAACCGACAAGCGCAGCGACACCTACACCGACTATAAGGAAAGCAAGACCGAGGACGGCACGACAACGGCCACGGAATATTCGCAGCGCAAGGACAACGACGAGAAGCAGACATCGCTGCGCACCAACCTGATGTATACGGAGCCGATAGTGGACAACGTGCAGCTGAGCGCCAACTATAAGTTCTCTTACAGCAACAGCGACGCCGACAAGAAGACGTTTGAGAGCGACGGCATGACCGACCTGGGCGAACAGCTCATTGACCAGATGTCGAGCGTGTATCAGACCGACTATCTTACGCATGCTGCCGGACTGGGCCTGAGATGGAATCTCGACAAATGGCGCTTCACGCTCGGTGCCGACTTCCAGTGGGCTTCGCTCGACGGCGAACAGTTGTATCCCGTTGCCGACAACATATCGCACAACTATTTCTCTGTGCTGCCGTCGGCCATGATACGCTACTCGCTCAACCGCAACAACTCGTTCATGCTGCGCTACCGCAGCAGTTCTACGTCGCCCACGCTGCAGCAGCTGCAGTCGGTTGTCGACAACACCAATCCGCTGTTCCTCTCTACCGGAAACCCGCTGCTCGACCAGCAGATTAACCATACGCTCAACCTGAGATATATGCTCACAACAATGTCGGGACAGACCTTCATAGCCATGCTCGGCGCCACGCTGCGCAACGGATATGTGGCAGACAGCACCTTCGTGGCAACAGAAGACATCACGCTGCCCGGCGGAATAGAGATGGACAAGGGCGCACAGCTTACGCGCCCTGTGAACCTCGACGGATACTACAGTCTGCAGGCCATGCTGACATACGGATTTCCGCTCGACCTGATACGCAGCAACGTCAACCTGAGCCTTGCCGGCAACTATGCCAGCGTGCCGACGATATTCAACGGCGTGAAGAGCAATACGCGCGAACTGACGTTTGTGCCAAAGGTGGTGATAGGCAGCAACATCAGCGACAAGCTCGACTTCACGCTGTCGTATTCAGCCTCGATAAACAAGGCCCTCAGCTCTGTTGCCGACCTGAACACGAGCAACTATGTTACGCACATAGCACAGGCACGCGTGGGCTGGACCTTCTGGGCCGGACTGACCCTGCGCAGCACGCTGACCTATACGGGCTACAGCGGCCTGAGCGCCGACACGGAAGACTATTTCCTGTGGAACGCGTCGCTCGGCAAGAAGTTCCTGAAGAACAATGCTGCCGAGATAAGGCTCGACGTGTATGACATACTGGGACAGAGCCAGTCGTTCAGACAGTCGGTAGGCAGCAACTACTACGACTATCTCACGGCCAATGTGCTGCAGCCCTATGCCATGGTGAGCTTTGTCTATACGATAAGATAGGCCGTCTGAGTCCGCTATGACATCAGCGTATGCCGTCGTAAGAAGACATTAAATTAGGTTTTAGTTGTTTGTAAATCAATGCCGGGCGGCTGTCGGCCTGCCTTTCCTAAGGCGCAGCATGATGTGGCAGGGCGGGGCAGACTGACATACGGCGGCAGAGAAATGCAGACATAAGGAGCAAAACCTATAACGCAATATGGCAAAACTCTTACGGCCAAAGGGCTGTTTGAGATTAAATTAAACATCTAAAAAAACGAGAACTCATGAAGAAACTATTATTACTGATGGCCCTGACGGCCATGTTCGGCATCAGCGCCGACGCACAGAAAAGGGGCGGGCAGAAGCTTACGCCTGAACAGAGAGTGGAGAAACGTATGGAACAGCTCGACAGCAAGCTGAAGCTAAGCGACGAGCAGAAGCAGAACATAAAGTCGCTCTACACCGACTTTTTCAGTCAGGACATAAGCCGCGAGGAGCGCAGGAGCAAGATGGAGGAGCTTAACACGAAGATAAGCAATCTGCTTGACGACAGTCAGAAAAAGACTTTCAGCGAGATGAACAGCCGGAAGGCCGGCAGAAAGCGCTAAGCACGCATGCCTTACAGCCGCCATGCAGAGGCATTATGCCGTGGCGGCCTTGACTTCTGATTATTAAGATGCTTGTATATGAATGTGCCTGACGGGATGGTTTATCGTGTCTTTTTTGTTAATCCCGGTCGGGTACATTCTTTTTTCTCCGCCATTTTTATATGTAACAGTTTCCGCGGTTTTGCTTTCACATTGATTTTGCCTGACGTTCTCATACTGAGATATTTGAAAATTAAAATCATTTGGCCGTAAAAACGTGCCGTTTTCGTGTGCAAGCGCAAGTGCCAGATGCATAGCGTGTTACATCGTTATGCGTAGATGTGTGCAAAGATTTTTGTCCTGATTGGGACAAAAAAGCTATTATTTCAATGAAAAAACAGGGTTGTTTGAGGTGCAAAAGTGGTCCGGTTTTGAGTAAAAAGTTGCCGGTTAATTTTTCAAAAGCATACCTTTTGCATATAAATGTAAATATACTTTACCGCCGCTGCCTGTTTTCCGCTTCAGCTTTTTCTATTTCAGCAGAAAATCCTGACATTTTTGTGATGACACATTGCCGCATGAAAGCAGCAGGCAGCTTACATGCTGTCAGAAGCCGATGCCGTTTGTCGGCTGTGCCTTTCCGGCATTTTATGTGTCCGTGCCGTATGGGCGTAATATATAAAAAAACATGGATTTGGTTTTATTCTGCCGTTATTTATGAGTATAGAGTTATGGGCCGAAGCATTCGGCTGTGGCAGATTCATTAAGCATGTCTGTGTGTATGCAGATAAAAAAGAAAAATGCCAAGCGGTTTATTATCAACCACTTGGCATTTTTTCTTGTTTCGTTATATTCAAAGAGTTTTATTTTAATTCGCGTCAGAATAAAGTTAAGATTATGTGCAGAGCGCAGGCGAAGTTCTGCGTCAGCTGATTAAGATTCAGGAGTGGAAAGATATGTGCAAAGTGGTTTATAATAATCCACAAGGCATATGGCTTTAACTCCTTTAACTGCTCTGACTCCTTTATCTCCTAATTTATAATTACATATACCCCAGCCATCTGAGAATGTCGTTCAGGTTGGCCACAACCATCAGCAGAATCAGTATGCCGAAGCCTACATATTCAGCCCTTATAAGGAAGTTCTCGCTCGGCTTTCGGCGCGTAATCATCTCGTAGAGCAGGAAGAGCACGTGGCCGCCGTCGAGGGCAGGGATAGGCAGGATGTTCATAAACGCAAGGATGATGCTGAGGAATGCAGTCATGCGCCAGAACATCATCCAGTCCCATGTCGGCGGGAACAGGCTGCCGATAGATCCGAAGCCGCCCAGCGACTTGGCACCGTCGGCTGTAAACACATATTTCATGTCGTCTACATATCCGCGGAGCACGCCGATGCCGTATTTTATTCCGGCAGGGAAGCTCTCAAAGAAGCCGTATTCTACGGTTTCGGGCTTGTAGTATGTAGCCAGATATGTGCGGCCTATGCCTGACGTAAGGTCAGGGTTGAGCACCATTTTCACCGTGTCGCGCTTCTCGGGCGAGGCCTTATGGCAGAACACCACCGTGGTTGTGCGCACCTTCATGCTGTCTTTTGTGGTCTTGGCCACGCTGAGCATGTCGCCCATTACGGCCATCTGGTCGTCAAATTCGTTCCATGAGTCAATGCTCTTGCCGCCTATCGCCAGCAGCTTGTCGCCCTTCATCATGCCAGCCTTTGCTGCCGGAGAGTTTGGCATCACGCTGTCTATGTCGGCCGGGATGAACGGCTTTACAAACACGGGCTGCTCCTTGAGCATGGTCAGCAGGCTCATGTCTTCGGGCATGGTGAGCTGTATCTCCTTGCCCTGGCGCATCACGGTTACGGTCTGCGCGTTGGCTATGTCGCGGTACATGTCAATGTCAAACTTTGTCAACGTGTTCTCGTTGGTTCGCAGCAGCACGTCGCCGTCCTTGAAGCCTATCTTCTTGGCAGCGTCGTTAAACTTCATACCCATCGTCATCTTGTCCAGACGGTAGTAAGAGTCGCCCCATGTGTAGAGCACCATCGAATAAATAAACAGCGCAAGCAGGAAGTTTACGAGCACTCCGCCCACCATTATCAGCAGTCGCTGCCATGCCGGCTTGGAGCGGAACTCCCACGGCTGTGCCGGCTGCTTCATCTGTTCGGTGTCGAACGACTCGTCTATCATGCCCGAAATCTTGCAGTAGCCGCCGAGCGGAAGCCATCCCACGCCGTATGTCGTGTCGCTTTTCTTGGGCTTAAATTCAAAGAGGTGGAACCATGGGTCGAAGAACAAGTAAAACTTTTCAACCCTTACGCCGAAAAGTTTTGCAAAGAAGAAGTGGCCGCCTTCATGCAGCAGCACGAGAATAGAGATTGCCAGCATAAACTGGAGCAGTCTTATCAAAAATATTTCCATGTCTCTGTTTTCTTAATTTTTCTTTCTGCGGCCGGTTGCCGCCGTCGGATTGTTTTGCTTTTGGATAAAAATATGTTACTTGTTTTATTTATTCTTTCTTTTTCAGTGTGCCCCGAGCAGTTCGGTAGCCACGCGCCTTGCCTCGGCGTCGGTGCTTACGTAGGTGTCATAGTCGGGCGCGCTGCTGAAGCTTACGCGGCTCATGGTCTTCTCTATGATGTCGCTCATCTGTGTGAATCCGCACTTGTCCTCAAGGAATCCGCGGTTGACAATCTCGTTGGCTGCGTTGACAATGCACGGCATGTTGCCGCCTTTCTTTATCGCTTCGAAGGCAAGGGCAAGGCAGCGGAACTTGTCTAAGTCGGGCTCGAAGAACTCCAGCGGCTGCTTGAACAGGTCGAGACGGTCTTCGTTGAGGTGAATGCGGTCGGGGTAAGTCAGCGCATACTGTATGGGCAGGCGCATGTCGGGCACACCGAGCTGTGCCTTCACGGCTCCGTCGGCAAACTGTACGGCGCTGTGCACGATGCTCTGCGGATGGATAAGCACCTGAATCTTGTCGGCCGGAACGCCGAAGAGCCATTTAGCCTCGATAACCTCGAAGCCCTTGTTCATCATCGTGGCGCTGTCTATGGTTATCTTTGCGCCCATGCTCCATGTGGGATGCTTCAGCGCGTCGGCCTTGGTTACGGTGGCAAGCTGTTCCTTGGTGAAGTTGCGGAACGGGCCGCCTGATGCCGTCAGCAATATCTTTTCAATCTCGTTGTCGCCTTCTCCGGCCAGACTTTGGAATATGGCAGAGTGCTCGCTGTCAACGGGTATTATCGGTGCGTGGTATTTCTGCGCCAGCTCGCATATCAGTTCTCCGGCAACAACCAGAGTCTCCTTGTTGGCAAGGCATATCTTCTTGTGTGCCTTGATGGCATGAATTGTCGGATTAAGTCCGGCAAAGCCCACCATTGCCGTAAGCACCATGTCTATCGGGCCGGCCTCCACTATTTCGTCTATGGCCTGTTTGCCTGCATACACCTTAATGTCGGGCAGGTCGGCGAGCAGGCTTTTCAGTTCTTCATACTTGTCTTCGTTGGCAATTACCACTGCTGCCGGATTGTAGCGGCGTGCCTGTTCGGCCAGTTCTTTCACTTTGTTGTTGGCCGTGAGGCAGTAAGCCTCAAACAGGTCAGGATGCTCGTCAATCACCTGCAGTGCCTGTGTGCCTATCGAGCCTGTTGAACCGAGAATGGCTATCTGTTTCTTCATAAAATCTTAAATTCTCCCAACTTCTAAATTTGTTTCTCTTGTCTTTCGTCGTTCCGTATCGTCTTTGGCGCGCTTTGCGGCCGTGGGGCCGTGGCGTCTGCTTATTCAAGGTCGAGAAGTCCTTCGGGCAGGTCTACCACAATGATGTGCCTCTCGGTGTCGACGTCAATGATGAAGTCTTCCGATGCCGGTATCATTATTTCCTTGCCGTCAGGTGTCTCTACGTTAAAGAGAGTGTTTACAGTTGAATAGTCAACCGACTTGACCGTGCCTATCAGGCGGTTGTCGTTGTTGGCGTCGAGCAGGCTGAAGTTTTCGGCCTCGTTGAGCGACATGGCGTCCTGGCTCTCTTCCGCCAGCTTGCGGCTGAAGTAGACGTCGCATCCGGTGAGTTCCTGCGCCTGCTCCTTGGTGTCGATGTCGCAAAACTTCACAAGGGCTGTCTCGCCGCTCTTGAACCTGTATTCCTCGAAAAAGAAAGGCACGAGTATGCCGTCGATGAGCAGCACGAGATAGTCGGCGTCGACTCTGTCGAACACGTCGTCCTCAAACATTAGCGACACCTCGCCCTTCACACCGTGGGGCTTGCCTATCTTGCCGATTTTGAAAACTTCCTCTTGTCTTATCATCGCTGTTGTTGTTTCGCTTTTATGCTTAGCTTATGCGCTCAATCTTGGCTCCGAGGTTGTTCAGTCGTGCCTCAATGTCCTCGTAGCCGCGGTCAATCTGCGCAATGTTGTCTATGCGGCTTGTGCCGTTGGCGCTCATGGCTGCAATGAGCAGCGCTATTCCGGCTCGTATGTCGGGGCTTGTCATGCGTCCGGCACGCAGCCTTACGTTATGGTCGTGGCCTACCACCACGGCTCTGTGCGGGTCGCAGAGTATTATCTGTGCGCCCATGTCTATCAGTTTGTCTACAAAGAACAGGCGGCTCTCGAACATCTTCTGGTGGAACAGTACGCTGCCTCTTGCCTGAGTGGCCACGACGAGCAGCACCGACAGCAGGTCGGGCGTGAGTCCGGGCCATGGGGCGTCGGCCAGAGTCATAATCGAGCCGTCAATGAACGAGTCGATTTCGTAGTGGTCCATGTGCGGTATGATGAGGTCGTCGTCCTCAGTGTCTATCTTTACGCCGAGGCGGCGGAATGCGTCGGGTATGATGCCGAGGTTGCGCAGCGACACGTTTTTTATGCGTATGCCGTCGCCCACCATGGCTGCCATGCCTATGAACGAGCCCACTTCAATCATGTCGGGCAGTATCTTGTGCTCGGTTCCGTGCAGCGAGTCGACGCCCACTATCGTCAGCAGGTTTGATGCAATGCCGCTGATGCGTGCGCCCATTTGGTTGAGCATGTGGCACAGCTGCTGTATGTAGGGCTCGCATGCCGCGTTGTATATGGTCGTTGTTCCTTTTGCCAGCACGGCTGCCATTATGATGTTTGCCGTACCGGTTACAGACGCCTCGTCGAGCAGCATGTAGCAGCCCTTAAGTTCTTTGCCGTTTATCTCGAATGTGTTTCTTTCGTCGTTGTGCAGAAACTTTGCGCCCAGATATTTGAATCCCAGGAAGTGGGTGTCCAGGCGTCGCCGTCCTATCTTGTCTCCGCCCGGCTTGGTCACTACGGCCTTGCCGAAGCGTGCCAGCAGCGGTCCTATCATCAGCACGCTGCCCCTGAGCGAAGCGCATTTGCGTATAAACTCGTCGCTCTCCAGATAGTCGAGGTTGATGTTCTCTGCCTTGAACGAATATTCGTTCCTGCTTATGCGGGTTACATCCACGCCTATGTCTGTGAGCAGCAGAATGAGATTCTTTACGTCAAGAATGTCAGGTATGTTCTTTATTCTTACTTCTTCGGGCGTAAGCAGTGATGCGCATATCACCTCGAGCGCCTCGTTCTTGGCGCCTTGCGGTGTTATGGTTCCGCTGAGCGAATGTCCGCCTTCTATGATGAAAGATTCCATGTTCGGGTCTTGATTTGGTTAACGTTGCTGTTAGCGTTATCTTCTTTTCCTTCTCCTTTCTCCGGGCTCCTTAAGACTTCCCACATTAAACTTGAATGTGTCGAGGTCGAGTTGTATCTTCCCGTTGGTGAAGCGTGCCAGGTCAGAGGCTATTTTCTCGTCGTCGCTCGAGCCGTGGCTCCATTGTATCAGGTTGCGTTTCATCTGGTTGGCCGTCAGCCTCGTAAGCTCGTCGCGCTCGGGTCCGGGCTCCATGTTCATCAGTTGTTCAAACAGCTCGAACACCATTCCGCCGTAGTGCTTTATGGGGTTCTTCTGTTTTGGATATTCCATGGGCTGAGGCTTTGTGGTTATGCTCTTTGCCTCGTTGATGTCTACCGGATAGTCGATGTCGAGCTTGAAGTCGCTCATTATGGCCAGATGGTCCCACAGCTTTTGCTTGTAGTCAATGTTCTCTCTGTTCTGCGGGAACATGCGCTCCATGATGCATATTATGGTCTCTGCGCATTTCTGACGCTCTTCTCTGTCGCTGAGCGTCATGGCGTAGTCTACCATCTTCTGCACCTCGCGTCCGTATTCGGGCAGCGTGAGCTTCTTGCGCTGTGTATTGTAGTCTAATCCATCGATTTCCATTTCTTTCTTGTTTAAATTCCGTTTAAATGTAGTGTGATATGTGTCTCTGTTGTCCTTGCCCCGTGTGCGCTTTCGTGCCGTGGCTTACAGCAGTTTCTTCGGTGTCTTTGCCACGAAGTCTTTCAGATAGAAGGGCACGAAGTAGGCCACGTCTTCAAATTTCTCCTCGGCCATGCGCTTCTCTGCCAGCGGGAACATGTTCTTGGCCAGCGGCTCAATGCCTTTTATCAGCACGGCGTTGGGGTGGTTGATGGCCTCGATGCACTTGCATGCGCCGTTGCCGAAGAAATACACCTTGCCTTTGTCGAGGAATTCCTTATACGTGTCGGCGTCCACCACGTCGGCCTGCACGCCTCTCACTTCTTTGAGCGAGCGGTCGTATATGCCCGAGTAGACCTCCATGCGGCGTGCGTCGAGCATGGGGCAGAGCAGCGCTCCGGGTTCGGGCTCATGTGTGAGCAGTACGGGCACTGTGAGCAGCTCGAGCGTGGGCACGGCTATCAGCTTGATGTCGCGGCCATAGCATATGCCCTTGGCCATCGAAACGCCTATGCGCAGGCCTGTGTATGAGCCGGGGCCGCAGCTAACGGCTACGGCATCGAGCGGAATGGCGTGGCTGTCGGCGAACGAAATGGCTTCGTCAATAAATGTTCCAAGTCTTACTGCATGGTTCGGGCCGCTGTGGTCTTCTTTGCTGAATATGCAGGCGCCGTCCTGGCTTACTGCTACCGAACACACGTTGGTGCTCGTCTCAATATTCAAAATACACGACATAATTAAAAATATCTTCTTAAATAAAGTGCAAAAATACGCTTTTTTCCGAAGAAATATGTACTTTTGCATAAATTTAACTACAAAAGTGTTATGATACAATCTATGACGGGTTATGGCAAGTCGGTCGTAACCTTCAATGAGAAGAAGATTAATGTAGAAATAAAATCTTTAAACAGTAAGGCCTTAGACCTGTCTACGCGCATTGCGCCGCTATACCGTGAGAAGGAAATGGAGATGCGCCAGATGATTTCGAAGGCGCTCGTAAGAGGAAAGGTTGACTTTTCAATCTGGATAGAGAAAGACGCGTCTCTCGACGCCACGCCTATCAACAGTGCGCTGGTGGAGAACTATTATCATCAGATAAAGGACATTGCCGCCAAGACCGGCATGCCTGAGCCGCAAGACTGGTTCAGCATACTTGTGCGCATGCCCGACGTTATGAGCAAGACCGAGGCAGAGGTGCTGACCGACGAGGAGTGGGCCGTTGCCCGCGGCGGCGTCGAGCAGGCACTGCAGGCGCTTGTGGAGTTCCGCAAGCAGGAGGGTGCCGCCCTTTATAACAAGTTCAGCGAGAAGCTCGACAACATCGGCAGTCTGCTGGCGTCTATAGAGCCATACGAGAAGTCGCGTGTGGAGAAGATACGCAGCCGCATCGTTGAGGGCCTGAAGAGCATACCCGAAATAGAATACGACAAGAACCGCCTTGAGCAGGAACTTATCTATTACATAGAGAAACTCGACATCAACGAAGAGAAACAGCGCCTTGCAAACCATCTTAAATATTTCCGCGAGACCATGAACGACGGCATAGGTCAGGGCAAGAAGCTCGGCTTCATAGCTCAGGAGATGGGACGCGAAATAAACACCACAGGCAGCAAGAGCAACCAGGCCGAGATGCAGAACATCGTGGTGAAGATGAAGGACGAACTGGAACAGATAAAAGAGCAGGTGCTTAATGTACTTTAAATTTTAGGAGTTAAAGTAGTTAGAAGGAGTTATAGTAGTTAAAGTCATTACCATTGCACGTTCTTTTCATAAAGAAAGCTTTTGGGTATGATGCTTAAAAATATAGAGAAAGTCAAAAACATATGACTTTAACCTGCAAGTATAAAAGCATATGGCTCTAACTCCTTTAACTACTTCTGACTCTTTTAACTCCCGATGAGAAACGCAAATGACTTTAACTTCTTTAACTACTCTAACTCCTTTAACTCCTTTTTAAAACCATGCCCGGAAAACTCATTATCTTCTCTGCTCCTAGCGGAAGCGGAAAGAGCACAATAATCAACTGGCTGATGTCGCACGAAGAGCTGCGCATGGCCTTCAGTATATCATGCACAAGCCGCGCCCCGAGAGGCACAGAGCGCAACGGCGTTGAATATTTCTTCGTTACGCCCGAAGAGTTCAGACACCGGATAGATAACGACGAGTTCCTCGAGTATGAGGAAGTATATAAAGACCGCTACTACGGCACGCTGAAGCAGCAGGTTGAGGCACAGCTCGAAAAGGGCGAGAACGTTGTCTTTGATGTGGACGTGAAGGGCGGATGCAACATAAAGAACTATTATGGCGACCGTGCCCTCAGCGTGTTCATACAGCCGCCGTCGATAGAGGAGCTGCGCAACCGTCTGACAGGACGCGGCACCGACGCCCCGGAAGTGATAGAAGACCGCATAGCCCGTGCGTCGTTCGAGCTTACCTTCGCCCCGAAGTTTGACAAGGTGGTTATCAACGACGACCTGGACAAAGCTAAGGCCGAGGCGCTGAAGATAGTTAAAGACTTTCTGCTCGGTTAAGTGAATAAAAAAGTGAAGAGTGAACAGTGAAAAATCCAAATGCCTTGTGGTGATGCAAAATTTTTTAGGGAATTGTTGTAGAGAATCAACAATGCTAATGTTCTGTCGGATATGCACGTGTTGTTGAGCGCAGCGAAAAATCCGACAGCATCGGATATCAGGATTTTCAATCCGATACTCATACCTTTTAATCAAAAAATAGGAAGTAATCGGATTGAAAATCCTTATACTTAATTCCGGCAGATTATAAATCAGCCGGCACAATAGTCTTGCTGTTACATACCATAGTTTTGAAAACCTAAAGATTGATGTTTGACAATAAGCCACAAAGCATTTGACTTTAACTACTCTAACTCCTTTAACTCCTAAAATAATAAAAATGATCTCCACCGGTATCTTCGGGGGCTCTTTCAACCCCATACACAACGGACATGTAGAGCTGGCGCGCCAACTTTTGGCGAGTGCAGGACTCGATGAAATATGGTTTGTCGTGTCGCCGCAGAACCCGTTTAAGCGCGCTGCCGACCTGCTTGACGACGAACAGCGGCTAAAGATGGTAGAGCTTGCGCTCGAAGGCGAGCCGCGCATGCATGCCTCTGACTATGAGTTTCGCATGCCCCGTCCGTCGTATATGTGGCACACCCTTCAGTCGATGAGCCGCGACTATCCCGACCGCCGGTTCGTCCTGCTCATAGGCGCCGACAACTGGGAGCGCTTCAGCGAGTGGTATGCCTGGCGCGACATCCTCAGCCATTATCGCATAGTGATATATCCCCGCGGCGGTTCTGCCGTAGACGCAGCGTCGCTGCCCGAAGGAGTCAGTCTCGTAGACACCCGTCTGATAGACATCAGCAGCACGCAGGTAAGGCAGTTCATTGCCGCCGGCCGTCCGATAAACGGTCTTGTGCCCGACAGCGTGGCCCGCTATATCAGCGACAACGGTCTGTATGCTCCTAAAGTTTAAGTCGGTGGATAACATATCGGAGCTGTTTTTCCGTAATTCTGATATTGTTCTTATTGCATTGCTAATTGTTAAAACACAGCATGAAATAGGTAAAAACTCAGGACAAAAATATTTTTCATTCTAGAAAATCAACTTATAACGTATGTTAAAGATAATGGCATTGATACCACGTTTCTTTAACATACGTTTGTTTTTATGCCTGTTTTCAACATCAAAATCAGTCCTTTTTGGCTCACAAATGCCTGCTTTTAATGGCGTAAACGTATGCTTTTGTGATGCTAAACCTATCGTTTACGGGTGAAAAGTGGCCGAGTAATGTTTTTTAACTATTGCCTTTTTGCTTCGTAATCTTGGTAAAAGCCGATATATCAACACTTTACCGAAAATGTCGATTTTGTGCAATTTTTCGCACCAAACCACGGTTTCGTGATGAGCATGGCAATTCTGGAGAGGTTAAAAGTTTATTTTAGGAGTTAAAGGAGTTAGAGTAGTTAAAGAAGTTAAAGTCAAATGTCTTGTGGCTTAAAAACAAACGGCATATACCAACAAAGCTAATGTGCCGGCTGATTTGTAATCTGCCGGAATATAGTATCAGGATTTTCAATCCGCTTGCTTCCTATTTTTTTGATTAATAGGTATGAATTTCGGATCACAGATCCTGATATTCGATGCTGTCGAATTTTTCGCTGCGCTCAACAACACGTGCATATCCGACAGAACAATAGCCTTGTTGCTATCTGTGCTTACGGATATGTAGCAGCAAGACTACTGTGCCGGCTGATTTTTTTGTACGGCATCATGACGCAAACAAGGCGCGCCCTACTTATACACGGCCTGCCTTGCCTTTCGCAGCCCGTCACATTCATGGCCATGTTGCGGTGTACCCGCTTTACACGGCATGACTCCGAATCGCTTTAGCACATCATCAAGCATATTGTAGAATTCATCTGTCTCGCCCGTGAAGCATTTTATTACCTTTCCGTCCGGTGAGACAACAACCTTATAGGGATAGGCTGTCACGCCGAAGCGTACTTCTGTTTTGCCGTCGGGTGAGAACACATGTATCCACGGCGCATTGTTCTTTCTTACGGAAGCTTTCCACTTATCTTCCTTGTCATAGCAGGCCACACCTACTATCTCCAACTTGTCCCTGAACCTGTCATAGTATTCTTTCATTTTCGGAAATCCCTTTATGCACCAAGAGCACCAGGAACCCCAGAAATCAACAACAATATATTTGCCTTTGCCTAAAATGGAATGAAGGCTGAAATCTTCGCCGTCTATATCTTTCAACGTAAAGTCGGGCACAAGCTTGCCTTCCTGCAACTTTAATTTTTCTGATTTTTTCGCCTTTATTTCCTTGTCAAGCCTTGAAAACATATTGTCTATTATGTCTATGTAGTTTCTGAAACGCCCGTTGCGCACTTCCGGAGACAGCATCCTTATGGCAGGCAAGATGTCCGTATAGTCTTGAGAAAGGAGGATGGCGGCCGAAATTTCATCGTTCGGATGCTCCGTTATATACTGATGCGTTACTTTCCACATCCTTTTGTTTATATCCATGTTGGCAGCTTTCTTTATGCTGTCCAGCACGGCTTTGTCGAGTCCGTCGGCCATGCCCTTGTCATATTCTGATTTAGCGGCGTCAAACTCTTTGTAAAATGGCTGCAGCATTTGGTTTATGCTGTCCATCCTCTGATAGAACGCCGTGCCATTAATCTTCCAATATGCGCATGGTCCCTCTATTTCCGCACTTTCGTCGGGAACAAGAAATATATGCGACTTGTAGCCGTTTGATTTAACTGTCAACTCAGCATTGTACGCCCACTTAATGTTGCAACTGTAATTAAAGAATCCGTTTGAGTCAACAGGGATTCTTTCACTCACCACTCTTTTGTCAGGTTCACGCCTGACATATTCTATCAGCAAAGTATCATCCGCAATGTCTGTAAAATGCCCTTTAAGCGTAAAATTCTGGGCATGTAGACCAAGAGAAATTGCACCAAGTAAAATAACAGTGATTATGGTTTTCATATTTGAACATTTAATTTTATCAGATGTCTTTATTAACCTCTTGATTTCCACAGGCAAATATACAAAATATCTGTGGGCAATCTGCTATTCCTACATTCTTTTCGCATCCCGTCCCGCAAAATCGCGCATTATCAAAACAAATAATGCTTCACGGCAACACCACTGCAACTCTCCCGCTATCCGTGCTTACGGATATGTACCAGCAAGACTAATGTGCCGGCTGATTTGCAATCTGCCGGAATTATTTATCAGGATTTTTCAATTCGCTTGCTTCCTATGTCCCGGTTGCGAAAGTGAAGATATTAAGGTTGCATTATCGGAACTTAATAGAAAAAACAGGGTAGAGCGCAATGAAAATTAAAAAAATAAAAGTGAAAAATCCAAATGCTGAGTGGTTGATCAGAAGCCACAAAACATTTGGATTTTTCACTGTTCATTTTTCACTTTCACTTACGCGTTCTCTCCGATAATCTCTTTTGAACGTTTGAGGGCAGTGCTTATGTGGTCGCAGATGTTCTCCTTGCCTATAAGCTCGTTGAAGCCAGACCTTTCTAGTACGGCCCGGACATTGCTGTTTACGCCCGACAGCACTATCTCGATGCCCTCCTTGCGGCTCATTATGCAGAGATTCTTCAGGTTGTGTATTCCCGTAGAGTCGACAAATGGCACCTTCCTCATGCGTATCACCCTCACAACAGGACGGTCGCCGAACACGGCCATCACCTCCTCAAACTTGTTGCCGGCTCCGAAGAAGTAAGGACCGTTAATCTCGTACACCTCCACGCCTTTGGGTATAGTGAGGTGCTCAAGGTTACCCTGCTCGATGTCAAGCTCGTCGTTGGGGTCAATCTCGTCCATAATCACCTTTACGTCAGTGGTTTCGGCCATGCGCTTCATAAACAGCAGGCAGGCTATGAGCAGGCCCACCTCGATGGCTATGGTGAGGTCGAATATTATGGTGAGGAAGAACGTTATCAGCAGCACTGCCACATCGCTCTTGGGATTCTTCATAAGCTCTGTGAACGAGCGCCATCCAGACATGCCGTATGACACTATCACCAGCACTCCTGCCAGGCAGGCCATGGGGATATACTGGGCAAGCGGCATGAGGAACAGGAATATCAGCATGAGCACGGCAGCGTGTATGATGCCCGCCACGGGCGTGCGTCCGCCGTTGTTGATGTTGGTCATCGTGCGCGCTATGGCTCCCGTTGCCGGTATTCCGCCAAACAGCGGCGATGCCAGGTTGGCAATGCCCTGGGCTATAAGCTCGGTGTTAGAGTCGTGATGGTCGCCAGTTACACCGTCTGCCACTGTTGCCGACAGCAGCGACTCTATGGCTCCCAGTATGGCTATGGTGAATGCCGGCGACACGAGACTCTTTATTGTCTCCCATGTCATCTGCGGCACCTGTGCGTCAGGCAGTTCGCTGCTTATCGAGAATCTGTCGCCTATGGTCTCTATCGACGTCACGCCGGCAAAGTTTTTCAGCAGCAGCGCCGCCACCGTCATAACGATTATGGCTATCAGCGAGCCGGGAATCTTCTTGCTGAAGCGCGGCGTTACGGCTATCAGCAGCACGCTTGCGACGCCGATAATGGCGCTCCACATGTCAATGGTGCTTATGTTGGCGGCGTAGGCGCCCCACTTCTCGATGAAGTCGGCAGGCACATCTGTTATGCTAAGGCCCAGCAGGTCTTTTATCTGCGTGGTGAATATGGTTACGGCTATTCCGCTCGTGAAGCCCACTATGATGGGGTAGGGTATATACTTGATGATTACTCCGAGGCGCAGCAGGCCGAACAGGATGAGGAATGCGCCGGCCATGAGTGTGGCTATGGCAAGACCCTCCATGCCGTACTGCTGTATTATGCCGTAGATGATGATGATGAAGGCGCCCGTGGGGCCGCCTATCTGCACCTTGCTTCCGCCAAACACCGACACGATAAGTCCGGCCACGATGGCGGTTATTATGCCCTGCTCGGGAGTTACGCCCGACGCTATACCGAAGGCTATGGCGAGCGGCAGGGCCACAATGCCTACTATTACTCCGGCCATGATGTCTGCCATCAGCGTCTTGCGGTTATAGCTTTTCAGCGTTGACAGCAGGCGCGGCCTGAATGCAAAAGGTTCCATTTGTTCTGATTTGTTGTTATTCTGAAATGTTATTTGTTTTAAAGAAGTCGCAAAGGTACAATGTTTATGTTACATTACAAAACATTTTTTATGCTTTTTTAGTTATTTGCGCCGTTGCGTTTCATGCTTTTGCGCATTAAACGTATCTATATATAATAAAATATGTGTGATTTATCTTTGCCGCATTCGATTTGCGGTGCATTTGCATTGCAGATACAATAAAAAGATGTAATTTTGCCAAAAATATTTAGAATTTGATGAAAATACTGAATCTGGCAGGACGTGTGTTCACCAATATCTTCAAGCCGATAAAAGGCAATGCCGCTTTCTTTGTATTCATGTATGTGCTCGGCATCGTGTGCACTTATGCCGTAGTGCCCGACAAGCGCGGATATCACGCATGGCCGCTTGCGCCCTACGAGCTGTTCTTCGATGTGAGCATAATCTGCGTTGTGCTGTGGCTCTTGCCGCGCAGCGTGGCCAAGTGGCTGAAGCGTTTTATCTACGTATTCTTTTACATGATAGTGCTTGTCGACGTCTATTGCTTCGTGAAGTTCGACACGACGATAACCCCCACGATGCTGCTGCTTGTGGGCGAGACCGACAGCCGCGAGGCGGCAGAGTTTCTCGAGTCGTATCTCACGGGGTCTGTGGTGTTCAGCCGTCTGGGCTGGGTGCTGCTAGTGCTGCTTGCCCATGTGGCATGGGTGCTGATATGGCACAACCGCCCCAAGTGCAAGGCCTGGCTGGAGGCCAAGACCGGCATGGCTTTAGGCGTGCCCGGATGGTGGCGCATGGCTGAGCCGTGGCTCGGACTGCTGTTCCTTGTGATGTTTGTGGTCAGCACGGTCAAGTGTTTTGCCGACAAGACGGCCTTTGTGCGCCTGATGTCCTACGACAACATAGGGCAGGTGGAACACGAACTGACCAAGAAGGAGAAAGCCCAGCTGTATCTGCCCGGCTACCGTCTTGTGTTCAGCATATATGCCAACGAACTTACGGCCAAGCAGGTGAAGACCCTGGTGGAAAATATCGACAAGGCAAAGGTGGACAGCTGCTCGTTCCGCAGCAAGAATATCGTGCTGATAATAGGCGAGAGCTACAACCGCCATCATGCCGGACTGTACGGATACCATAAAGACACCACGCCAAGACAGGAGGCACGCGCTCAGAAGGGCGAACTGATACCGTTCAGCGACGTTGTGGCGCCGTGGAATCTTACGAGCTTTGTGTTCAAGGCTCTCTTCTCGCTCTATACAGTGGGCGACAAGGGCGAATGGTGCGACTATCCGCTGTTCCCCGAGCTGTTCCGCAAGGCAGGATATCATGTAACGTTCCTTACCAACCAGTTTCTGCCTCAGGCTAAGGAGGCTGTCTACGACTTCAGCGGCGGCTTCTTCCTGAACAATCCGCAGCTGAGCCACGCCATGTTCGACACGCGCAACACGAGGCTTTACCGGTACGACGACGGACTGCTGGGCGACTATGACAGGCTGCAGCGCAACAACGGAGAAAACAACCTGATAATATTCCATCTGAAGGGGCAGCACGTTGACTATCGCACGCGCTTCCCGAGAGACCGCAGACACTTTAATCCGGAAGACTACGACAGGCCCGAGCTCAAGCAGAAAGAGCTGCGCGTGCTTGCCGACTACGACAACGCAATATTGTATAACGACTCGATTGTCGACCAGATAATTAAGCGCTTCGAGGACGAAGATGCCATCGTGGTGTATGTGCCCGACCATGGCGAGGAGTGCTATGAGGGCGACGTCCACTTCTACGGCCGCATGCACTCTACTGAGATAACGGCGCGCCTGGCACGCGAGGAGTTCGACATACCGTTCTGGATATGGTGCTCACACAGCTTTATGGTTGGTCATCCGTCGCTGTTCAACGACATCGTGAAGGCCAAAGACCGCCGCTACATGACCGACGCGCTGCCGCATCTGCTGCTGTATCTGGGCGGCATAAGCTCGCCCCACTATCGCGACGACCTGAACGTGCTGAGCGACGGGTATAACGAAAAGAGACCAAGAATATTAAAGAACACTACCGACTATGACAAACTCGGCGTTGAAGACTGACGCGCAGGACGCCGCAACCGGTGAGGTGCGGGCCGCGCGGCAATGGCGCCGTGACAAAAATAACTTAAGACAATGAAAAAAGAACTGCTGAGCATGGCTGAGTCGAAGGCCCTCAGGGGCATAGCCATACTGGGAATAATTCTTCACAACTACTGCCACTTTCTGGGCTTTGCCGTAAAGGAGAACGAATACACCTTCACGGCATCTAAGCCGAGACAGCTGCTTGAGCGCATGCTGACGCTCGATGACAACCTGTTTATACACGTTATGTCGTTTTTCGGACACTACGGAGTGCCCGTGTTTCTGTTTATCAGTGGCTTCGGCCTCGTCTACAAGTATGAGCGCAGCACTCCGACGAGAGTAAGGGCGCTGCCCTTCATCGGCTTCCATTATGCCAAGCTGCTGCGCCTTATGTTCCTTGGCTATATAGGCTTCGCCGTGGTGAGCTATCTCCATCCGCACGGCTATCACGGCTACACCGTGGGCCGCGTCATAGCCCAGCTGCTGATGTATATCAACCTGATGCCCGACCCCGACCACATCATAAAGCCCGGGCCTTACTGGTATTTCGGACTCATGCTTCAGCTCTACATCGTCTACCGCCTAGTGCTTTATCGCCGCAGTTCGGCTGTTACGCTGGCTCTGATAGTGCTGTGCACGGCTGTCCAGGCATTTTTTCCTCCGTCGGTCGATGAGGGAGGCGAGATTCTCAACCGCATACGTTACAACTTTATTGGCGGCATGCTGCCCTTTGGTGCCGGCATACTCTATGCCCGCCACGGCCGCAACCTGCCCTTGCCGATAAATCTCACCATAGTAGTGGTGTCGGCATTCATCGTGTTCATAGGCAGCTTCTATTTCTGGTCGTGGCTGTTTGTGCCGCTGTTCATCGTAACCGGAGCCGTTGCCACCATGAAGCTGATACCCGACAAGGCACTTGCCCCGTGCGTATGGTTCGGTGCCATATCGTCGGCGCTGTTCGTGATGCACCCCATCACGCGCGAGATAATTATAAAGATGTCTTACCGCGGATACATCTACACCGGACTGATCACGTATATCGTTGCGTCGATACTTCTGGCATGGCTGTTTAAGCTGATGTTCCGCTATATTCCAAAACCAAAGCTGAAGATATGATAAAAGCCATAAACCTTTCGGACATAAGCCGCTATCGCAGCGAACTGATGGGACTGGCCATGATATTTGTCATGCTGTTCCATGTGTGGATGCCCAAGAGCAATCCGATGTACGGCTTTGTGAGATGCGGAAATGTGGGCGTTGACATGTTCCTCTTCCTCAGCGGCATAGGCCTGTGGTATGCATGGAGCAAGAAACCCACGCTGAAAAACTTTTTCTGGCGCCGCTACATACGCATCTATCCGGCATGGATACTTATGGCCTGCCTGTATTACATTCCGGCGTTTATCAACACTCCCGGCGGAGGCTACAGCCGCAACGTGCCCGACCTCGTTGCAAACATCCTGATAAACTGGAGCTTCTGGCGCATTGACGACTTGACGTTCTGGTTTATACCTGCCATAATGATGATGTACACCTTTGCCCCGGCATACATGAAACTCATAGAGAAGCATCCCGAATACCGTTGGCTTGCGGTGGCCGCTATGGTGCTTGCCGTCATGGTGCAGTATTATCCGCCTGTGCATAAGGCTGTAGGGCATGTGGAGATATTCTTCAGCCGCATACCTATATTTCTTATCGGCATCAACTGCGGTGCGCTCGTAAAGGGCGGACGCAGCCTCGACGGCTCGTCGCTGTGGCTCGTGCTGCTGATTTTTGTCATGAGTCTGGCCATGTGTGTGGAGTTCGAGGAGTCGTGGCGAGGCCGTTTTCCGCTGTTCCTTGAGCGCATGGTCTACATTCCGCTCACCGTGTCGATGATATTGCTGCTTGTGAAGCTGCTGTGCCATACGCCCGCTATTATCTGCCGGGCACTTGCCTTTGTGGGCACGGTAAGCCTTGAGCTTTATCTCATCCACATACAGTTTGTCATGAAATACATAACCCCCTACAAGCTGGGTTACTGTCTTACGGCTCTTATCATGATAGCCGTTTCTCTTGTACTTGCGTGGCTGTTGCACCGACTTGTGTCGTTCGTGATAGGATTCTTGCCGAAGAACATATAACGGGCAACGGCATGTGACGGATATTGATAATGCATGGCACTGACCGGGCGGCCTGAGGCATATAGCCCTGCTGGGAGAGCAAGTCTTCGGCCTGGTCGGCAAAATGAAATTAAAAACGAGAAGTAATGAAAAGTAATCTGTTAAAACTGATACGTCCGCACCAGTGGCTAAAGAATGTGTTCGTGATGATACCCATGTTCTTCGGCGGAAGTCTGCTCGACCCGTCTGACATAAGGGCATCGGTCGTAACGTTCTTTGCATTCAGTTTCATTGCGTCGTCGGTCTATTGCTTCAACGACATTATCGACGTTGAGGCCGACCGCCGCCATCCCGTTAAGTGCAAGCGTCCAATAGCATCGGGCGCCATAAGCGTCAGGAGTGCCTGGGCCCTTATGGCTCTAATGTTTCTGCTGTCGGTAGGAACGGTGTGTCTGCTCGATACATACAGCCATGTTATAAATGTAGGACTGGTGATCCTTATTTATTATATTCTGAACATTCTTTATTGTTCTAAGCTGAAGCAGTATGCCATTGTAGATGTCTGCATCATAGCTTTCGGCTTTGTGCTGCGCGTGCTTGCCGGAGGTTTTGCCACGGACATAGCCTTGAGCAAGTGGCTCGTGCTGATGACCTTCCTGCTCACTCTTTTCCTCTCGTTTGCCAAGCGGCGCGACGATGTGCTGCGCATGAACGAGACGGGAGAGCCGCCGAGAAAGAATACTATAAGGTATAACCTTACCTTCATAAATCAGGCAATAACCATCACGGCGTCGGTGACGCTTGTATGCTATATCATGTACACCGTGTCGCCCGAGGTGGTTAACCGTTTCCATTCAGACCTGCTTTATCTCACTTCGGTTTTCGTGCTGCTCGGACTGTTGCGCTACATACAGATAACCGTTGTTGACAAGAGGAGTGGCGACCCTACAAAGATGATGCTCCGCGACAGGTTCACGCAGTGCGTGGTGCTGCTATGGGCGCTTACGTTCCTTGTGCTGATATATGTAATAAAGTAAGGACAATAGCTGATTTAAGCGTATAAAGCATTTCTTGTGATTTAGATTATGGACAGTACTTTAAAGATACACGCCTTTGATTTCGACGGCACACTGACCAACCGCGACACCCTTCTGGAGTTTATAAGGTTCGTCCGTGGCGACAAGGCTTTCTTTCTTTGTATGCTGCGCTATTTGCCGTTGCTGTTGCTGATGAAGCTTGGCCTTTATCCCAACTGGAAGGTAAAGCAGAAAGTCTTTGCCCATTGCTTCGGAGGGATGAAGCTCGACGAGTTCAACAAATGGTGCGTGCGCTTTGCGAGTGAGAACATTTCTTTATTGCGGCCAAAAGGCATACAGAAGATTAACGAGGTGCTTGAGGAAGGCTGCAAGGTGGTTATTGTAAGCGCGAGTATAAACAACTGGGTGGAACCGTTCTTTGCCGGACTTGACGGCGTGACGGTCATCGGCACCATGATAGAGGAGCGCGACGGGGTTGTTACGGGGCGTTTTATCTCAAAAAACTGCTATGGCGAAGAGAAAGTGAGACGCCTGATACAGCTTTATCCCGGTCGTAATAGCTATTGGCTTGCGGCTTATGGCGACAGCAGGGGCGACTTCGAACTGCTTGACTTTGCCAACGAAAGCCACTATAAGCCTTTCAGAAAATAGCCTTTGACGCTTTCGTGGCGGTGAGACTGCCGCGAATAGACCGGCATGCCTGACAGATTGGCTTGATGCTTGGCTGACGCAATGAGGGACATTAGGCTGTCAGGAATTTTGGATTTTAGAAAATATAAACAAACGATATGAAGAAATTTTTCAGAATGTTTAAAATAAGGCGCGAGGAAATGGCCGCGTCGGTCTGCGCTCTCTGTGTGCTGATTGCTCTGCACGCAATGATGATAAGCAAGACCTTCAATACGTTTCTGCATACAGGCGGGGCGCACTGGAATATATTTATAAAGAACTTTGTAGTGTCAGGCTTCGACCCGATAACCTATTCTATGGTTACGTATTGGGAAGCCAACTATAATGTTTACCGCCATCCGTTCCTTTCGTTCATGGTCTGGCCCCTGTCCTTGCTCGACGGTTGGCTGATGGATATGACAGGGCTAAACCTTGTGCAGTTTATAGTGGCTGTTCCGCTCCTGTTCTTTGCATTCTATTCGTTTATATTCATCTTCCGCATCTTCCGCGACATAATAAAGATACGGCGTTTTGAGGCCATGGTGCTTTCGGCCATGCTGTTCTCGTTTGCGTATGTCATGATAGCAGCCGTAGTGCCCGATCATTTCTGCGTGTCGATGTTCCTGCTTGTGTTCGCGTTGTATATATCAGGCCTAAAAATGCAGAACGGCACAAGGTTAAACATCTGGCAGACGGTGCTGCTGTTCTTTGTTACGGCCGGCGTGACGCTTAGCAACGGCGTGAAGATATTCATATATGCGCTCTTTACCAACGGAAAGAAGTTCTTCCGCATCAAGTATCTGCTGCTTGCCGTGCTGCTGCCTTCAGCCCTTATATGGGTTTTTGCACGATGGGAATACCGCACTTTCGTATTGCCTAAAGAAAAGGCACGCCACGAAGCACGGCTGAAGAAGAGTGCCGAGACACGTCAGAAACTGTTCAATGCATTTGCCGACACAACGTCGCTGAAGGACAGTGCCGAGATAAAAAAAGCCTTTGCAAAAGAGATGAACAAGCGTGTGAAGGCAAAATATGTGAAAGACCACCAGAAGGCATGGAACAAGCATACCGGCAAGCCGATGGGCAAGGGCGAATTTATCAAGTGGACAGACATTTCTACATCGCGCTCTGAAACGGCTGTTGAGAACCTTTTTGGCGAGTCTATACAGCTGCATGACCAGCATCTGCTGCAGGATACGCTGCGCAGCAGGCCGGTGATAGTGCCTTACAGCTGGATTATCAACTACGTGGTTGAGGCTGTCATTGTTCTGCTGTTTATCGGCGGAATATGGTGCGGACGCCGTTCGCGCTTCCTTTGGATGGCTTTGGGCGGCTTTGCTTTCGACATGTTCCTGCACATGGGACTTGGCTTCGGCATCAACGAAGTGTATATAATGGGTGCCCACTGGCTGTTTGTAATGCCTATGGCAATGGCATTTGTTGTGAAACAGGCTGAGAACGGAAGGTTCAGAACATGGCTGCGCGTGCTGCTCGTTGTGCTTACGCTGTGGCTTTGGGCATATAACGGTACTCTGCTTGCAGGCTATCTGCTGGGATAAACGGCAGCAGCCTGTGAGGATAACGGTGTGGCTGTAAGGTTGGTTTAACGTTTAACGCAAGAGATTTTATGAAGGTATCAGTGCTTGTGCCCGTCTACGGGGTGGAAAAGTATATTGAGCGTTGTGCTGTTTCGCTGTTCGAGCAGACACATCGCGACATGGAGTATGTGTTTGTAAACGACTGTACTCCAGACCGCAGCATAAGCATCTTGCGCTCAGTCATAGAGCGTTATCCTGACCGTGCGCGGCAGGTGCGCATAATAGACAATGAGGTGAACCGCGGAGTGGGTGCTACGCGTGCCGTGGCCATTGCTGCCGCAACAGGCGAATGTATCATGCATGCCGACAGCGACGACTATATGCCCCCGCGGGCTGTGGAGCTGTTGTGCGCCGAGATGGAGCGTAGCGGTGCCGATGTGGTAGACGGAGCCTGGCAACGTTTCACGTCGGCAGGGCTGTCTGAGCCGGTGCTTCCATGCCAGAGCCGCGACACCAGGCGCTATCTCTCGCTTATGCTGTGCCAGAATATAGTGTCAAACCGCATGTGGGGACGGCTCTTCCGCCGCAGTCTGTATGCCGACCACGGTATAACCCTTGTGCCGGGAGTAGACTATAGCGAGGATTATTCTATAATGACGAGGCTGATGTTCTACGCCAAACGCTCGTTTATCAACGATGTTGTTTATTATTACAGCGACGAAAACACGGCTTCTTATACACATACACGTTCGGAACGACATCTGCGTTCATATCTGAAGGCAAACCGCATAGTGCTTGACTTCTTTACAGAGAACGACTCGCGCCGCGTGTATGCCGTGCCTTTGCAGCTGGGCATGATCAATGCCTTGCGTTGTGTGCGCACTGACGGATACAGCTTTGACGAGGCTTATGGCCTTCTGCCTTATCGTCCGTCGGGACCGCTGTTCAAGATGCTTGCCGCAATGTTCCGTGGGCGTTGCCCTTTCAGTATAGCCAATTTCGCATATCTCACGGCGCGAAAGATGTGCAGCCGTTTCTTTTAGTCTAGACACCAACCGGTTATTAAACAGCACATTATTTTATATATTTTGTGCATTCATGCTTTCATCCGTATTTTAGTACGCTTTTTTTGATATAGCCGCTATGCCTGCGAAAAATCAAACGAGAATCCGCTCAATATAAAGCAAAAATGCTGGATAGATCCTTATGGCCGATTAAGGTTAAGCATAATAAGATGTCAGCGATAAAAGAGGCATTCTGCATGCCGCATTTATCGCTGACATTTGTCTTTATGGCACGATACCATGTCCCTAGGCTTATCGTCTTTATCGCTTTTTCCTGTTCTTGACAAACTCGATAGCTTCATTCAGAATCTCGGCATGCGCCAGTCGCATTATCGCAAGATAAAGAACGGCGGCAAGGATAAAGCGGCAGATTAGCAGCAGCCATAGGTTGGATATTGGAGCTGTAAGCGGCCATACCGCAGCCATGACCGCAGCCGCTGAAATCATGAACGGGCATATATCGCGCATTATCTCTATAGTCCGTATGCCTGTAAGCTTGTTTAAGAAATACTGCCATATGCCGATAAACACAATGTTTCCGGCTGTATATGCCCACACCATTGCCTGCATGTCGAACTTGGCGAATGCTACGACGATGGCTATCTGTATGACAATCTGCACAACGGTGCACCACAGGTATATGTCGCTGCGTCCGCGGCTTATCATAAGGTTCTGATACAGAGTGTAAAGCGGCATGAATGCTCCGCCGATGCATAGAATGCGGAGCAGCGGCACGCTGCTTAGCCACTGCTCGTGGATGGTCAGCAGGATAAATTCTTCGGCCACCATGGCAAGACCGAACATGGCCGGAAAGGAAAGCATGGCCGTGAGGCGCATCATCTTGCGGAACACGCGGCGTTCACGCTCGTTGTCGCCCGTAACCTGTGCCATTACCGGCTGTGCCACCTGCGCCATCGTTCCGCTGAGAAACGAATAGGCCATGGTGTTCCATTTGTTGGCCTGCGTAAAGCTTCCCACAGCCTTTATGGGGTAGAGGCGTCCGAAGATGAACACAAGGATGTTGCTGTTGAGCGTGTTGATAATTGACGTCAGCAAAATTTTCATGCTGAAGTTAAGCATCTTCTTTATTGGCCGCAGGTCTATGTGGAGCGTAGGATGCCAAGGCGTGTAGAAATAGCGCCCTATGTTGATTATGGTGATATATATAATCTGTTGCCATGCCAGGCTCCAGTAAGACTGTCCGTTTATTGCAAGCACCACTCCCACTATGCCTGATGTCACCAGTGCTGCAAATCCTGTCACGGTGTTTTCCTTTACCATGAGGTTCTTGAACATGTATGCTCCGTGGGCAATGCCGAACGACGATATAACAAAACTTAGAAAGACGAAGCGCGACAGCTCGGTCAGTGCAGGCTGATGGAAAAACAGCGATATGAGCGGGGCGCAGAAGAACAGAATGGTGTAGATGCTGATGCTTACGATAACGTTGAACCAGAACACCGCATTATAGTCGCGGCTTTCAGGATGCTTCATGTTTGTCAGTGCCTGAGTGAATCCGCTGCTCTGCAGGTTGCCGGCTATTGCGGTGAATATGGTCAGCACGCCTACCATTCCGTAATCAGACGGCGTAAGCAGCCGGCCAAGGAATATGCCGAATATCAGATTTAAAATCTGCGTGGAGCCATTGTTCATCAGCCCCCATATCAGCCCTTTGGCTGTTTTCTCTTTTAATGTTTCCATTCTATAGGTTCTTGATTCCGTGAGCCGACAGTGCGGCAGCTTCTCCGGCCGTATATGCCGCCAGAACAAAGACTTTCGTCCTTGCAGCGTTCTCAATGTTCTTTTTCCTTCCACCGGTCAATGTCTTCAGCTGCCATTCAGAAACTCCGACGCCCGTCTTGTTTCTGAACAGCCTTTTCATTGCCTGGTAGAATATTATGTATTTATTGCAGTCTTTCATTTCAAACAGCTTAATCTTTTGCCTTCAATATAGGCAAAGCCATTTTCCACTTAATGCAAAGATAGTGCAAACTGCTCGAAAAGCAAAATAAATGCAGATGAAATGTTGTTATTTCGCAAGCCCGGATACGGCATTGCGGCTGTGGCATAGCTTGCGTTCGAATCAGAGTCATATTGCTGCCGTTATGTGCGTTTTGCTTACATATTGGATTTTAATAACGCTTCTAAACTGCGTTATTTCAAAAATAAAATCTTTTGTCTGTAAATATTGCCTGAAAACGCGTGCAAGCATAACTTTCTGATTGTTAGGGTCTTTAATCGTATGTGTGTCAAAGTGTGCAATTTTTCCCGTCCTTTTTAGGCTTAAAACATATGTTTTTTCACCAAAATATGTATTAATTTAAGCCTTCAAAAGCCGTGTTTTAAGTCGTAAAAGGCATTGTTTCGGCATGTAAAACGTGCCCTTTTGATGGGCATCGTAAATAATTTTTTATTTTTAAAGCCTGTTCCGTTAATTTTGTTTTCTATTTTGCCTGAAAATCATGACAAAACTTAAATGACATAATGCGCGCTTTTCTGCCTGCAAAGTTACAAATGGATGCCCGATAACTTTTAACCTGTTTATTATTGTTACGTGATTTTCAGTGCCCTAAAGATGTTACGTTTAGCTTTAAATGTAAATATTTTTCGGACTTATGCCAGCCTTCTTTCTCGCCGCATTATCAGGCGTCTTTGCTTCTGATTTTTTTACATAGATATACTTTGTATTTATGCCGCTGCATGATGTGTTTTTGTTCCCTTATTAAGCATCTCTATTGTCAGGCCCATTCAGCAGCTCTTGATATTAATCAAGGCTTTACACCTATTTATATATATAGGGCGTTAATTTTTTTAGTGTTTTGATAATTTTTCCGTATCATTTTACTGCTTTTCTGCCTGGTGCTTTTTGTTGTTAAAATGACAATATTGACTTTTGTTTTTTATTGACCTGTCATGTGTTTGAAAATAAAAGAATAATGTCCGTTTTACACTTAAATTTGCAGAAATATGAGCAGCAATAATTATTGCCATGATATAACGGGGCGTATAAGGCGTAAAGTTTTCACATCGAAAAATGCCGGATAGTTTTACTTTGCATAATGTTATTATATAATCTTTTTAGTTATCACGAAGGTATGCAATAGCCTAAAAAAGGAAAAAATAAAGAAAAAACGGCTAAGTCATTTCTATAAAAGAACAATTTATGCATAAAAATTGCATCTTTATAGTTAATGTTTGTTAAATAGGGCGTTTGGTCAGAATATTTATCATAAACAAATAATTTTATGCATTTTTTCTAATAAAAAAGTTGGTGTGTTTCAAAATTATTACTAGTTTTGTGCAAGTTAAAACAGTAAAATTGCATTAATAATGAAAAAATTTTTATTATCAATTGTTTTTGCGCTAGGAATATTGTGTTCTGCAAATGCGCAGTTACCGTCTGTAACACTTAAAGACATTAATGGTAAGACAGTGAGAACAGACACGTTGTCAAACAATGGCAAACCTTTCATCATTGATTTCTTTGCCACATGGTGCAAGCCTTGCAACCGTGAGCTGACTGCCATCAGTGAAGTTTATGAAGAGTGGCAGGAAGAGACCGGCGTAAAGGTGATAGCCGTTTCTATTGACCAGGCACAGAACATCAACAAGGTAAAACCTCTTGTTGACAGTCATGAGTGGCCGTATGAAGTACTGCTTGACCCGAACAGCGATTTCAAGCGTGCACTTGGAATTCAGATGATTCCTTACACACTGATCGTTGACGGAAATGGTAATATTGTTTATAAACATAACGGATACACAGAAGGAGCTGAACAGGAACTCATTGAGAAAGTGAGAGAGCTCGTAAACAAATAATGTCACATAGTGCTGACTATAGAATAATTGACACTTATGCACAAGTATAATAAAATTTTCTGTCTCTTGCTTATGCCTGTTTTGTCTTTGGCTGCAATGGCACAAGAGACAGAAGAAAAAAAGATAACCGTCAGCGGAAGTATCCAGAGTGACATCCTTATTCCGCAAGACGATGAAGCAATTAAAGCTGAGAAATCTAATGAATGGGCTTTGACCAACACCTTCGCTGATGTGAATGTAATGAGCGAACATGTCGATGCCGGAGCGCGTTTTGAGTTTCTGAAACATCCTCTACCCGGATTCGAAGATGGATACAAAGGATGGGGAGTTCCTTATTTCTATCTGAAAACACACTTTAAAAATTGGGACCTTACGTTAGGTAACTTCTACGAGCAGTTCGGCTCGGGCTTTATCCTCCGTACATACGAGGAGCGCACACTGGGCATCGACAACTCTCTGCTTGGAGGACGCCTGACAATCAAGCCGCTGCCCGGAGTTTCGATAAAGGCTCTTAGCGGTAAGCAGCGCAGATATTGGTCACACAACGACTCATGGGTGTCTGGTGCAGACGTTGAACTCGGTCTCGACCAATGGTTCAAGGGCCTGAGCAACAGCGGAACATATCTTACACTCGGTGCTTCATGGGTAAACAAGTATGAGAAGGAAGAAGACGTCATGGTTGATGCTACGCACAAGCTTAACCTGCCTACAACGGTAAACGCTTTTGACGTGCGCGCAAATTTGCAGAAGGGAAATTTCAGCCTTCTCGCAGAGTATGCATGGAAGACACAAGACCCGACGTTTGACAACTATATATATCGTAAAGGAAACGTGGCAATGTTGTCAGCTTCTTATTCAAAGAGAGGCTTGAGTGTGTTGCTGCAGGCAAAGCGCAGCGACAACATGTCATTCCGTAGTAAAAGAACAATCACCGGAACTTCTTCGTTCATAAACCATCTGCCCGCATTTACGATGGACCAGACTTATGCGTTGGCTGCCATGTATCCTTATGCAACCAATCCTGACGGCGAATGGGCCTTCCAAGGCGAGTTCGGCTATAAGTTCAAGCGTCGTACGCTCCTTGGCGGCAAGTATGGCACAAACGTTAAGGTTAACTTCTCGCATATACGTGGCATAGACAGTAACTATATCGGCGGTGCGGGCACCGACGGCTACGGTTCGGCTTTCTGGAAGATGGGTGACGAGACATTTTATCAAGACTTGAACGTACAGATAGAAAAGAAGCTGACACGTCAGTTCAAACTCAACCTCATGTACATGAACCAGTTCTACAATAAGACAATAGTAGAGGGTGAAGGTGGTATGATCCATTCAGACATCTTCATCGCCGATGCAAAATATCAGTTCAACAATAAATTCACTTTGCGCGGCGAACTTCAGTATCTGTCTACAGACGACGACCTCGGCGACTGGTGGTATGCTCTGTTGGAGCTGTCGGTGCTTCCCAACTGGATGTTCACAATTGCTGACGAGTATAACAGTGGCGTGACAGACCTTCATTACTATCAGGGATACGTAACATTCAACAAAGGATCACATCGTATACAGCTCGGCTATGGCCGTACACGTGCAGGATATAACTGCTCAGGCGGTGTATGCCGTTACGTTCCGGCAAGCAAGGGTGTAACACTTTCGTACAACTATAACTTCTAAACAGAGATGAAGCTGAAAAATAACATATATAATAAGTTTGTCATCTGTGCAGCAGCACTTTCGCTGATGGCATGTAGCAACATTGATGAGGACGACCGTCTGATTTATGTCGAGCCTGTAGAGGTCTCAAAACATGTACTTATTGAGGACTTTACAGGACAGTATTGCAAAAATTGTCCTAAGGCTGCTACAGTTTTGGAAAACTTACAGGAGCAATATGGTGCCGATAAAGTCATTGCTGTAGCAATACATAGTGGACCATTTTCAAAGGATCAAGTCACTAATGTACCTTCGCCTTTATGGACAGAAAATGGTGATTATTATTATAATTCTTGGAAAATCGAATCACAGCCGACAGGAGTCATTGATAGAAGAACTGTTTCAGATACATTTACTTCTTGGGGGGCAATCGTTCGTGAGGCTTTGCAGAAATCATCTCCACTTGAACTTAACGCTACAACAGAATATGATGAAAGTTCGCATTCTGTGAATATAAATATTGATGCAAAAGGTATTCTCGATGTTAATGGTAAATTACAAGTATGGTTAGTTGAAGATAGTATACAAAATTTTCAGGTAATGCCAGATGGATCATTCGACATATTTTATGTTCATAATCATGTTTTTCGTACAGCCGTTAATGGAAAAGATGGAGAAAGTTTTAATATTAAATGGAATGAGGAAAAGAATGTCACATTCACTGCAGTGTTAGAAAAAGAATGGGTCGCAGAGAATATGTTTGTTGTTGCATTTGTATATAATTCAGATGGTGTTCAACAGACGGTAAAAGTACCTGTATTAGCTGGGATGAGTGAGACATCAACAAATAAGTAATAAGTATAAATTTTATGTCTAATAATTTGTTAAAAAGTAATTAATAATGGAAATGAAAAGAATTTTGACTTTTTGCGTTTTGACGTTTATTGGCATTCTGACTATGAATGCGCAGGCTTTTGTCTTCGTTGATGATAATGATAATGTTATTGACAATGGTTCGACTTTAACAATGGATGAAGTTGAACTCAAAAAAACAGGAGTTGAAATAGGTGAAGATGGCAAGCCTGTCATAGGAGATGATGGTAAGCCTGTGTATACTTATGCGCCTTATATACCTTTGAAAGGCGTAAATATTAAGAATATCTCAGATTTTGGCTCTAATTGTAAAATTGTATTTTTCGCAGAAACTGTACCTGGCAATTCTAAACTTAGTGCTTGTTGTGCTATGAATTGTTCGTCGATAGTACCAGGTGTAAATAATGAGAAATCTGCATACGCAGAACCTGGAAAGAGAATATACATAAGTGGTGTAGATGATGAAGGCAATATTCAGGAAACAGAATGGCTACCTAATGATTTTAAAGGTACATGTACGATGAAAATTACTATACAAGGAGAGAAATCTCTATTTCCTGACTCTGAGATTACTATAAATTTCGTTTATAATGGAGCTTCAGGAATAGACGCTATCAATAAAAACGTTGACAATAAAGTCGTAGCACGCTATTCAATTAATGGTCAGCTTCTTGATGCTCCTCAGAAGGGCATAAATATCCTGAAGTATGCTGACGGACGTATTGAGAAAGTGATTGTAAAGTAAAATAAATCCTATTTTTTAATTTTTATTGTATGGTAAAGAAAAGTTTATATTTATGTATCCTGTTGGCTTTGGGCCTGCTGTGGGCAATTCCGTCTTCTGCACAGGAAGCACAGCTTACCGCTGTGAATTTTCCCAAAGCCGCGGCTTTCACATCTTTGTCAGACAATGGCTTGTGGGCTACTGCTGCTGGTGTGAATGATGATGATCAAAGTAAGTATGCCTATCCTTATCTTATTAATGTAGAGACGGGTGCTCTTACTGAACTTTGGGTCGAGTCTGACTTGATGAAGTCTGTTGAAGCTACAGATGTTACCAATGATGGAAAAATTATTGTTGGTAGCTATGACAGCAAACCTGCTTATTATGACATGAATCTGGGTAAATGGGTTACTTTGTCATCAGAAAATCCAGGTAAGGCTACCAATATAACTCCTGATGGTAAATATATCGGTGGATGGAGTAACAATGATGGCTTCGGTGGGGAAGATGGCTATTTCGAATCTCCGCTTTTGTGGGAAAAACAAACAGATGGTACATATCGTGCTGTTGATGTGTATGCAGAGTTCCCAAATTTCCCTAAGAAAACAAAATTAGGTACCAACACGCAGCAGGTTCGTATAGATAAAGTTAGCCCTGATGGCAATATTATCTCAGGTATTATCAACTTCACTACTCCTACAACAGTTTGCTATTATGTCTATAATAAGACTACGCATGAATGCAAGTATGTGGACAATGCTCTCGGTGATGTTCCTGCAGAAACTTCTGTTGACGAGTCAACAATGAGTAACAATGGTAAATATCTTACTGGTATCGTACAGGTGGCAGGTGGATCATATATCTCAAGTTATCTTTACAATACAAGTGATAATTCTTGTGTATTATATAATACTGAAAGCGAGGAACAAGACCGTGCTGGATGTGCAGTGTCAAATACAGGTGTTGTATTTGCCTGTAGTCCCGCTGTAAATCCTGTACGTTATGCATATGTACGTGTAGGAAATCTTTGGTATGGAATAGATGAGATTCTTTTAGGCCGTTATGATATTAACTTCTACGAACGTACGGGCTATGATTTCACTGGAGTTATTCAAGGTGTGTCAGACGATGAGATGACCATGATTGGTATGTCTGAAACAAAGACAAAAGGGTATATCATCCGTCTTCCTGAAACTATCAGCGAAGCTGCAAGCGGCGTTAACCCATTAGGCACTTATGTCGTTTCTCCTGTTTCTGGCTCTAAGTTTGCTAAATTCAGTCAGATGAAGTTAGCTTTCTCTAAGTCTGCCGCTGTAGCATCTGGTGCTAAGGCTCAGTTCATGGACGCTTCTGGTAAGGTGTTAAGAGACTATGGTATTACAGCTCAGTCTGGTAATAAGACATTTATAATCGGTGCTAGAGCACTTGCTCTTAATGAAGGCGAGGAATATACAATGAAGATTCCTGCAGGAGCATTCTATTTGATGGCTGACAATTCTATCAAGAGTGAAGAAATCACAGTTAAGTATATAGGCCGTGCCGAGGCTCCGGCTGCTGTACAGCAGGTTTCTCCTGCAGATCAGGCAAATGTATCTGAAATAAGTTCAGAGCATCCTGTACAGATTCTCTTCGATTTGTCTATCGCTATATCTGAAGATGCTAAGGCTTATCTGTATAGAGACGGACAGACATCACCGGTTTGTGAACTTAACTTTGTACAGGGAGCAGAAAGCACAATCCTTCTGTATCCTAGCCTCAAACGTTATCTTGAAAAAGATGAGAAATATAAGGTTGTTGTAGAGGCTGGTTCTGTAACAGATATCATGGGATTCTGCCCGAACAACGAGATTACAATTAATTACACCGGCGCATACGAACCTGAAATCAGCTCTGACGGAAGTCTCTTCTCTGATGACTTCAATGATCCTAGCAACTCTATGGTTAAATACCTCCTTTATGAAGGTGACCATAACAAGCCGTCAAGTGCAATGCAGGATTTAGGCTTTGATGCTGACAATTCTCCTTGGCTTTTCGTAATCCGTGAATCAGAAAGCAGCTCTGACTATTGTGCAGCTTCAACATCTATCTATAATCCTACAGGAAAATCAGACGACTGGATGGCAATACCTCGTCTGTCAATAGAAAATGCTGACTATTATCTGAGCTTTGACGTTCAGTCATATTACAAGTCTAAGGCAGACAGACTTAAGGTCCTCGTTCTTGAGGATGATGCTGTATACTCTAACTTCACGAAAGAACTTTATGATAAGTTCAAGGCTAATGGTAAAGTTCTTTATGACGAGCAGCTGACACCGGGTGAATCAGAAGAAGGTTTGAGCGGTGATTGGACACACGTAGAAAAATCTCTCGCAGAGTACGCTGGTAAGAATATCTATATTGCTTTCGTTAACGAGAATGATAATCAGAGTATGATTTTCTTGGATAATTTGAAGGTTTACTACAAGGGCGACTTCAACTTCGTTTCTAATGTAGAAAGTACACAGATTAACAAAGAGTCTACAAATGTTGGTGTAATAGTTAAGGTTACAGGTGATAAGACTTACAATACTATTAATGCAACACTTACTTCTGAAGACGGCTCATTTAAGAGCACTTATACAGATACACCTAGCAAGCCAATAACAAGTGCAGAGAATTATTCTTTCACATTCCCTGACAAGTTGCCTCTGACTGTAGGTGCACAGAATAAGTATACAATCAGCATTGATCTCGGCGGTACTGTTTACAGCCAGACAAACACAATCAGTAACCTTGCTTTTGAGACAACAAAGCATGTCGTTATTGAAGAAGGAACTGGTGCTTGGTGTGGTAATTGTCCTTTAGGCATTCTTGCTATGGAAAATCTTGAAAAACTTTATGGTGAACAGATTATACCAGTGGCAATTCATTCGGCGCAAGGTGAAGGTGATATTTATGATTATAGTGCTTATACTTCTTATTTGGGTATCTCAACATTTCCTACCGGTTTGGTGAATAGAATAGACACTGTTTATGCGCCAGCAATTAGTAGTGGCAATGATTATTATTTTGAAACATCTGAAGGCAATAAAACTTTCCATGATATAGCAAAGCGAGAGTTAGAAAACTATGCCGTAGCGGATGTTTGTATAGATAAGGCTGTATATGATGTTGAAAGTAAGAATATTCAAATTATGGGTAATGTAAATTATGCCCTTGATATGAATTCTTTGAACCACAATATAGCATTTGTTGTTTTGGAGGATGATTTATATGGAATACAAAGTAATTATTTCTGTAATAATACAAATCCTTTCTTTGGGAAATTTGGTAGTGGAGGAGAATTTGGAGAAAAATCTCCGCTTATTCAGTATGTTGACGTTGCCCGTAAAGTACCAAACAACAACTTTGCTGGTGAGTCTGGCTTGATTCCTGTAAGCGTAACTGCAGGTCAGCCTGTAGCATTCAATAAAGTATTCAGCCTGCCTGAAAATGTATCAAATTGGGATAATGCTAAGGTTGTTGTTATGCTGATTGATGCAAACACAGAGCGTGTGCTGAATGCAGCAAGACTGAAGTTTGCTGCCGGAACAGCTGGAATCAACGATGCAACAGTATCTGAAAACGGTATCACAATTTCTGGTGAGAACGGTTCAATAAGCGTTAACGGCGGAAGCGACCTCAACGTTACAGTTTATGATGTAAGCGGAAGCGTAATAAGCAATGCTAACTCTACTTCTGGTGCTGTTAAGGTAAGCACAGGCGGAAAGAACGGCTTGTTTATCGTTAAGGCTACAAGCGACGGCGTAAGCGTTGTTAAGAAAGTAATCGTTAAATAAATATTTAGATCTGCCTTGTATGTTTGTATTAGAAAAACACTTCACAAAACATAATACAGCAGACAGCAAGGCATGGACCTTAAAAACCTAAGATATAGAAAAGGGTATGGGGCTAGTCCCCAACCCTTCCTATATAATTTAATGCTAACTTATTATTAATTTAAAATTAAGTATTATGAAATCTTTACTAATCAGTTTGATGGCATTCCTATGTGTCTTGGGGGTCAATGCTACCCCAAGCGGTTCGGGTACCAAAGAGGATCCGTATGTGATTGCCGATGGTGACACTTATGTTGTAAATGACATCGTTTATGCTAGCTTTACAGCTCCTGCAGATGGTACTTTATCTCTTAAGCATGGTTGGTCTTACCCGACATTTATGTTGGAGGATGGAACTCCGTTGAATGTTTCAATGGGTGTGGATGCAAACTTTTCTTCTTTGGAGGTTGAAGCTGGTAAGACTTATGTTATTTATAATAACAGACAACTCTTTTTTGATTTAGAGATAGCCGTTTCTTTTGAGGAGAAAGGTGCCAGCTCTTTGCAGGTTGTAAGTTCAGAGCCTGAGCAGGGTTCAAAGGTTGAGAAAATCAGCTGGGATAATCAGGTTAAGGTTACATTGAACAAGAAGGTTAAGTATGTTCACTGCGAGTTCCATGGCGACGAAGGCATTATGCACCAGTATTATACATCTGAGGCTGAAGAAGGTGAAGATGTTATAATGGTTGGTCCTGCTAAGATTGAAAAAGATGGCCGTGTTCTTGATAATGCATGGTATATGTATGAAGGAAGTACATACGAAATCATTATTGAGTCATATCAGACAAAAGAAGGTATGGAGCAGGGTACCGAAACTCCTGAGAAAACAACTCTGACATTTGAAGGTGGTACTCCAAAGGTTGAAAAGACCGTTGTAAATCTTGTAAAAGTTGAACCGGAACCAAATGTTGTTTATCCTACAGAGGACCAGATGCTCAGCTTTAAGGATGACAGAAAGGTTGTAACTGTTGAAGTTGACAAGAAGGTAAAAGTTAAGAACTGTGTTTACCCGATGGATATGTACGGAACTTTAGATTGGGAAAAGGCAGAAGTATCATATACAGAAGAAGGCCACTCTATTATCAAGTGTACTATGTCTGAGGCGTTCTATAATTTTATGGGAACTATTGTAACAGACGTTATCCTTCAGCTTGATTTGACTGATGAAGAGGGCAATGAAATTGAGCCTAAGGCAGAAGGCTTCCCTGAAAGTGTTGTATTCGGAAGCGGTTACAACTTTACATTTGGTGTGAACGACGGTCGTTTTGCAGACGCTTCTTTGAACTTCAAATCTGTAACACCTGCTGAAAATTCTTACTGCACAAGCTTGGGCAAGATAGAATTTACATATGGTGAGAAAGTGTATACAACATCTACAGCTACAGCTGCCGTTTACAAAGGTGAAGAGAAAGTTGCTGATGCAATTTTGACTACAAATGAGGATGAAACAGGTCTTGGCCTTGTTGTAACAGCTCAGTTTGTTGAAATTGGCACACAGACTCCGAAAGAAATCAATGAGTTTGGTGCTTATGTTCTTAAGGTAGATTCACAGTCAATTGCTAACGAATATTTCAACGAAGAAACACCTTGGACTGATGGTTTGCAGGGCCATGGTACATGTAACCCTGACTTCACTGTAGCATTCAACATTGACCCGGCTATTCTTGCAGTTGAGTCTGTTGACCCGGCTCCTTACGTAGAAGGTGGCGAGTACAGCAAGGAGATTCCTGCTGAGATCAAGATTACATTGAGCGGTGAGAATGCTAAAGTAAACTCTGCTCTTGTAACTTATGGTATGAACACTCGTGTTCCTGCTGAAACAAAGATTGAAGGCAAGGTTATAACAGTTACTGTTCCTGAGGCTGCTCTCGCTGAGAACAACATAGGCGTATCTGTTGCTGCTGTTAATGAAAATGGCACACCTATCAGCTATGGCACAGACGGTGTTATCCTGCTCGCATATCAGATGCCTAAGAATATCCTCGTTCCTACAGAGGTTACACCTGCTGACGGAAGCACAGTTAAGTCAATTGCTACAGTTGAACTCACTGTAGATTCTAAGTATGGTGTTGGTGAACTGAACACAAACAATGTTATCACGGTTAAGAAAGACGGTGCTGAGGCAAGCAATATCTCTGCAGCGATCGATTATGCTACAGGTGATGACATGAATAAGATGATGATTACGTTTACTCCGGAAATAACAGAAGATGGTACTTACACTGTTGTTATTCCTGAAGAAACATTCTATGATCTTGACGGCAATCTCTTCAATCCTGAGCTGACATATACATTCATCGTTGACAAATCTACAAACATCGGTGGTGTAGAAGTTGAAGATGCTAATGCTGTTGTTGAGGTTTACAGCGTAGACGGCTGCCTCGTAAGCAAGGGTAAGAAAGCTGACGTAATGAAGAAACTCGTTAAGGGTATCTATATCATCAACGGCCAGAAAGTGGTTATCCGCTAATCTGCCGTAGATTTTAAATAAAACAGACAAGAATATATAGACATGAAACGACTTATTTTTACTTTAATCGGTATTGTATTGGGGTTGACAGGTTTAAAGGCTGTTACTTTTACTCCGATTGAGATTAATGACCCGTCTGAGTCTGTAACTATTAAATTGCAGCCAGGTGCAAACTATTTACAGCTGAAGGCTATTGAGAGCAACACCATCCACTTTAATGTCGGATATTTTGGCATTATGATGTTTGAATGTAATGCCATGGGTGAAGAGGGCAACAACCTTTCTATAAGCTATGACGCTGAAGGTCACAAAATCTTCAGTAGTGAGGTTGAGGAAGGAAAAACTTATTATTTCTCAACCAGTATGATTACTGAGCCTTCAATAGATGTTACAATTTATTATGGTAACGGAGAAGGCATGCCTATCACATTGACATCTAACTTTTCGGATGGTGATACCTATACAGTTTCTGGCTCAAACCTTGAATTGGCTTTTGACCGTACGGTTGATATAGCCCACAACTGGATTGAGTATGGTGAGGAGGCTGACGGCGTATTTAATACAAAGGAAGAGATTCCCGCAGGATATATCCATGGTACCTATACTACCCAGTATTTCTATAGTATCGAGTTGAGTAAGTTTATCCGTGAGATGGCTGAAGACGGTAAACTTGATGTTGGTGATAAGTTTAAAATCACTCTTGAAGGTATTTGCGATGCTAACGATGAGAGCGTAATCTATGGTGAAGACGGAAACTATTCTGTTACACTGATTATGGGTGAGATGCCCGGTGAGCTGGTTTCTGTAACTCCTGCACAGGGTACAACTCTTTATACATATTATCCTGAAACAGGAGATGAAGGCTTGCTGACATTTACTTTCACAGACGAACTTAATACTGATAAGAGCAAGGTAACTGTCGACCTGGCTTATGGCGATTCAAAGGCCGGTTCTATGGGTTCATTTAATCCTGATTTTACTATCGAAGGCAAGACTGTTGTTGTTGATATTCGCGGTTACCGCTTCCCAGAGACAGTAGAGACTTCAAGAAACGGTGAAGTGCAGACTGTGATAACAATGAAAATCAAGGGACTTACAACTGCAGACGGACGTGCTATTATCACAAACAACGCTTCTGCCGGAACAAGTGGCATCGTTGTTACTTATCCTCTGAAGAAGCAGGAAATATCTTTTTATTATGACTTCTTGCCTACAGAAGGCAGCTCTTTGTCTGGTTGCAGTGAGATAATAATCTGGCTGCCGAAAGATGTTGGCGTTATTACTTTCGACAAGGTTCTGCTGCAGTGGCTCAACAACCGCGGTACACTTCAGACTAAGGAATTCAAGGCAGAGGACGTTCCCTTTGTTTATGACGAAGCTGAGTCGGGTTATGTAAGCCATATTCCACTTGCCGGCGTAAGCAAGGACCGTGAGGTTACATTGACTGTAGAAGGTGGAATGCTCAGCAATGGCGACAGCGTTGAGATTACAGGCAAATTCAACACTGAGCCTACAGGTATAGATTCTGTTCTTGGTGACGATGCCAATGCCGTTGTTAAGCTTTACACAATCGACGGTATCCTCGTTAAGGAGGCTCCTGCTGCAACTGTTCTTACAGGTGTTAAGAAGGGCGTTTATATCATGAACGGCAAGAAGGTTGTTGTAAAATAATTACTGCAATTTTATATATAACTGACAATTTCGCAGGCTGTCTCATTTATTTTATGAGGCAGCTTGTTTTTTTATTGAAGATTCAGAACATGTATGATTAAGATTAATCACGCGTTGACGATTTTGCGCACGATGGTCAGCCGTGAGCATTGAACGCAAAATTCTGATGTCTGTTATGCATGCTTTGCTTGTGTTTCTCTTTTATACGCCAGCGTATTGCTTGGTTAAAAGCATGGTTTTATTGGTCCTTATAATGACCTGTCTGTAGTGGGCGATTATTGTATTCGGCAGTTTGCCGACAAGCTGTCCGCCGTAAATAAGCCGTAAAAAGTTTTTTGAAAAAACTCATCACTCGTCACATCAGTGCGTAAGTTGCTGACAGTTAGACTGTTAATGTGTGATGAGTTGAATTTCCAACTCATCACCTCGTAGCAATTTTATGTATTTTCCTGCTTTGGGCTTACTCTGTGTGATGAGTTGCAACGGCAACTCGTCACACCGCAACGGCTTGACATTCAGGACGTTATGCCGCAATGTGACGAGTGACGAGTTTCTTCGCAAAAAAATAAACCTAAATTGTTTACAGTGTACTTCCCTAAATTTGGTTTACTTCAAAGAGTCCTTTCCCTATGGCGTTCCGTGTTTTCTGCTTATGCAAAAGACGTCCTTTCATGTTGCAAAAGGGCACGTTTTACAGCGTGAAAGCATACCTTTTGCACTGCTGAAGGACGTCTTTTGTGTTGCTGGTCTGATGCTGTTGCCTGAGCCTTTGTGGCGTCATGGCCATGACAATACCATCAGACACACTATCCAACGATTTTTCCGTCAAACAGGTGTATCGTTCTGTGGGCTATCTGAGCGTCGTGCTCGTTGTGCGTAACCATCACTATTGCCGTGCCGTCCTGATTCAGTTCTGTCAGCAGGCGCATCACCTCGGCGCCGTTCTTAGAGTCGAGGTTACCCGTAGGCTCATCCGCCAGAATCAGCTTGGGGCCGAACACCACGGCGCGTGCTATTGCCACTCTCTGCTGCTGACCGCCCGAGAGCTGATGCGGAAAGTGCTTTGCACGGTGAGTTATGCCCATGCGCTTCATCACCTCCTGCACCTTCTGTTTTCTTTCAGCCTTACCTACTTTCAGATATGTCAGGGGCAGCTCTATGTTCTCCTCCACGTTAAGTTCGTCAATGAGGTTGAAGCTCTGGAACACAAAGCCTATCTGTCCCTTGCGTATGCCCGTGCGGTCTTTTTCCTTCAGCAGCGACACCTCCTGGCCGTCGAGCCAGTATTGGCCCGAAGTGGGGTTGTCCAGCAGTCCGAGAATGTTCAGCAGCGTAGACTTGCCGCATCCCGAAGGCCCCATTATTGCCACAAACTCACCGTCTTCCACGTTGAACGTTACGTTGTCAAGCGCTATAGTCTCCACCTCTTCCGTGCGGAACGACTTGCTAAGATTTTCTACCTTTATCATATTCTGTTCTATTTTATGCCCCCTCACGGCTTTCGCCGTATTCGTGAGCTCGGTTAGTTTTATTGTTTCTATATTTTCTTCAAAGCCTGCTTTTCAGGCGTTAAGTGCTTATTCGTTCTTCAGGTATTTTACAGGATTGCTGTTTGCCGTGCGGTAAGCATTGGCGGCCACGGTCGCGGCTATAACCGCCACCACTGCCAATATGCCTGCCACAAAGAGCCACGGGCTCATGTTTGTCCTCACACTGAAGTCCTCAAGCCATTTGCCCGCCACAATTCCGGCAAGAATAGCCCCTGCTATTGCCGACGGAACGGCCGTCAGCAGCACGTTGCCCAGCACCATGCGCAGCACGCTTATGGCGGTTGCACCGTTCACCTTGCGTATGGCTATTTCCTTGCTTCGCCTCTGCATTTCGTCGTTCACGTATCCTATGAGTCCCATCAGAGCTATAAGCAACGCGCATATTCCTGCCGTCATGACAGCCGAGCGGAAATGCTTTACGCTGTCATACCATGTGTCCAGCTGCCGTGCATAGCTATCAACGATGATTGTTTCGTCAGGATAAAGTCTCTGCAACCGCTGTTGCACAGCCTGCATATTGTCTGCCGTAAGGTCGTGAAACTTCAGCAGAAAATAGCTGATGTAGCTGCCGTAAGGGTCTGAGTGGAACATCATCGTGGGGCGGTCGTCATCGTCGAGCGCCGTATTGGCGTGAAAATTATCGTATATTCCTACTATGGTGAACAGGTCTTTGCCCGTCTGGCTGTGTTCCGTTATCAGAATCTTACGCCCGATCACGTCTTTCCATTTCTTCTCGTTCTTCAGCTTCTGGGCGAAGTCGGGGCTTACCATCATCTCCTTCAGACTGTCGCTGCTGGCGTTGAATCCCCGTCCCTGTCTGAGCTTTATGCCCAACATGTCGAGATAGTTGTCGCCTGCCATATACAGGTCGGTGGCGTTAAACATCTCCTCACCGGTTTCCGGGTCAACTATGTTGTTGCCGCCGCCGTTTGAAAACAAGGGAGATGTTACAGCCGTCCATGCCTCAATCTCAGGCATTTTGCTTAGTTCTGTAACCATGGCGCTGCGCTTTTCGCCCTTTATTTGGTTTACGTTGACTATCGCGAGGCGGTCATAAGAGTAGCCGAGGTCGAAGTCTGTGAGCTTGGAATATTGGCTGTTGACTATCAGCAGCAGGCATACCAGAAAACTGACGAATAAAAACTGCACCGCCAGCAGTGCCATCTTCCAGCGCCTGCGGCTCTCGGTGAAGTTTCGGAACGCCGTTGTTACGGGCACGGCATTGTATATCCTGCCCGGCAGCAGGGCGCTTACGATGAACACCACTATCAGCAATGCTGTGAGGAACAGTGTGCCCTTGCCGGTGAAAAGTGAGCTGACCGGGGCCGACAGCAGCGTCTCTATCGAGCCTTTGCAGGCGTATATCAGTGCTGCGGCCAGCATCATTGCCAGCACGATATGCAGCAGGGTTTCGGCCATGGTTATGCCTAATATATTACGCGGCATGGCTCCGTAGCATTTTCTTACGGCCATTTCGCGTCCTCTCGTAACCGTGTTGCCAATCACAATCAGCAGATAGTTGAGCACGCTTGCCGCGAGAATCACCGCCGCTAATATCATCATCATGAGGAATGTCTGCCTGAAGTAGCTGTCCTCTTGGTGATATTTTGATATGGGAGTGAACTTCAGCGAGAATTTTATCTCTTCCTTTTCAAGTAGGGCAAGAAATTTGCTTACTATTTCGTTCACCTTATTGTCAAAGTCGCCCTGCTCAGGATGGCATCCCTTGCTCACCTTTATGAACGAGTAGTAGCGGTCGTTGCCCGCCAGGTTGTCCTGTCCGTCGTAGCTGAAGCTGCGCTGTGTTGTCATTGAGAGCATCACGTCATAGTCGTGAAAAGAAGAGTTCCACGGATAGTCTTCGTATACTGCGCCTATGGTCATCGTCAGTCCCGGAATAGAAGTAAGCTCCAGCTTGCGTCCTATCACGTTGCCGCCCATGCGCTCAGCCATAGTCCGTGACACAAGACAGTAATACGGCTTTGCCAGCACCTCGTCGGCGTTGCCCTCCAATATCCTGGTCGGGAACATTTTGAAGAAACACGAGTCAACAACGTATATGTTTCCTTTGACGCGTCGTTCTCCGTTTATCTTCATTTCCTCATCATTGCATGCAGGGTTTATTCTTGTTGCCGTTTCTATCTCGGGAATATATTTTTTCAGCGTCGTGGCTATACCTCCGGGCGTGTTGCCGTATGTAGCTTCCGGATCAGAGCCCCTACTTATCTTTTCGCTTATGCGGTATATGCGGTCATGGTCGGGGTAGCACGTGTCGTATTCGTGCTCATACCATAGTTTCGCTATCAGCACCGACGCCAGTGCAAAGCCAATGCCGAGGCACAATATCTTTATTATGTTGTGCTGTCCACGGCGTGTCAGGTTCTTTAATGCTTGCGTTATGTTGTTCATCTTCTGATATGTTGTTTAATGATTTTTCTTGTTGTCTGCTTGCCGCAGCCTTGTCTTACGGTGCCCGGCCTATTCCTGCCTGATGTTCTTCACGGGGTTTTCGTTGCTCGCCATCCAGCTCTGCACGGCTACGGCGGCCAAGCTGATAAGCATGACGATTACTCCTGCCGCCACAATCCACGGCCACCATACGATGCGGTAGCTGTATTGTTCGATCCATTTCGACATGAAATGAACGACTATCGGCACGGCTATGACAAATGCGATGCCAACGTAGAGCATGAACGTGCGTATCAGTCTGATGCGAATCTGGTTGCCCGTAGAGCCGAACACCTTGCGTATGGCAATCTCTCTTGCGCGCTGCTGTATGAAGTATGTCGACATTGCCACAAGTCCGAGTAGCGAGATTATGATGGCTATGAAGGCGAAGAGCGACACGATTTTAGACGTGCGGATGTCTTTTTCAAATATTTCAGCTATCTGGTCGGTTACGAACACCGGCCTGCTGGTGTCCATTTCTTCCCTGAACACTTCTTTATAAACCTTCTTCACCTCGTTTAGTGCGTCTATGGGGTCGCCTTTCACCTTTATCGTTACATACCAGGGCCGTTCTATCTGGTCGCTTATAAATATGAAATACGGACTTATCGGCTGCAGAATATTTGTCGTATGAAAATTGTTTATCACTCCTCCGTATCTTACGTCGGCAGGCAGCATGTTGGAGTTTGTACTTTTGTATCTGCTGCTGAGGTGTGTGTCCGTAGGTTTCATGTGCAGCAGTTCCAGGGCCTGGTCGTTAAGATACAGCGTGTTGCCCGATTGTATCTTACTGCCGTTTTTGGGCGTTATGCCGTATATATCCATAAATTCGGGCGTTACGTTGAATATATGTACATATGTCTGAGCCTTGTCTCCTTCGAAGACTATGGATGTGCTGTTTCCGCCGTAGACAGCACATCCCTTGGTGGCTGTGGCTTTTTCTGTACACGGCAGCTCGCGCACTTTGTCTAGAAATACGGTGAGGTCGTTGCCGTTGAACTTCCACGGATCAAATAGGCTTATTATGTTTTCCCTGTTGTATCCTACCGGAGCATTCAGCAGATGCCGCATCTGTATCGACATTATAAGTGCACACGACAGCAGCACTATCGTAATCAGGTTTTCGGTTGTTATGAAGATGCGTGAGAAAATCATCTTTGTGTGCTTTGTCAGCGTACCTCTCACCACCTCAATCGGTTTTACCCTTGACAGCATAGTGGCCGGAATGATGCCTGCCAGCAGGCTTACAGCTACGACAAACAGCACTATTGCGGCTATTGCCCATGGTGTGGCCAGTATTCCTGTGTCTATGTCCTTGCCGATTATGCGGCCTGCGAATCCGGCCGTGGCTGTGGCCATTGCAGCGGCTATAATGCATGAAAAGGTACACATGGTGAGCGACTCGCTGAACATGTTGGTGCTGATGCCGGCCCTGCTGCATCCGAAGAGGCGGCGCGTGGCCATCTCTCTTGCGCGGTAGCCGCACTGCGCCACGGTCAGGTTGATGTAGTTCATGATTGAGAACAGCAGAATCACCAGTCCAACGGCAAGCAGGATTCTTACCATGTTAATATTGCCAAACTGCATGACGTTTACTTCCGGCGTGTCGTTGAAGTAGAGCTTGTTGAGCGGTGTCAGGAACGGCCGTAGGGGCATAGCCGGCTCATAGGGCCAGAATGTAGGCCAAAACTTTTGTATGTCGGCTTCTTTCTGCATCAGGTCGCAGCCTTCGCGCACCTGCACGAAGCAGGCACAGTTGGTTACGTTTATCTGTCCCGGAAAATATTTGTCCATGTTTCCTTCACCTTCACGTTCGGCATAAGCAAAGTCAACAAGCGCATCTGTGTTCTTTGATATTATCGTATTGTCGAAGTTTTGCACCACTCCCGTAACCCTGAAGTGCAGCGAGTCGGTGGTCATTATGGTGCGTCCAAGTACGTCGTCAGTGCCGAAATACCGGTGAGCAAACTGTTCTGTAACCACAATGTTGCCCTTGTTGCTAAGACAGGTGGCGCGGTCGCCGCGCAGCAGCTTGAAGTCGAACATAGAGAAGAACGTCGAGTCGGTGTTGATTGTGTTCACGTTCAGAACATCGTCGCGGTCTCTGACCTTTATGCTTCCTGTCACCATGCCGCATGTGTTTTCAATCTCCGGATAGTGCATGCGCAGGTTACGCAGCGACGCGTGGTGGCAACCCATCACCCGGCTGCTGTCATCTATAAACTCAAGTCCTATGTTATATATTCTGTCTGCCTTGCTGTGTTGGCGGTCGATGCTTGTCTCCTGCCACGTGTACAGTCCGATGATGATGACGAATGTCAGGCTTACGGCCAGTCCGAACACGTTCACTGCCGTGTATGTCTTATTCCTCGAGAGGAACGTGAAATAGCTTTTAAGGTTGAAGTTGCTCATTGCTGTATCTGTTATGTTACACAAATTTTATACTTGTCCGTTCATTTTTCAGAGTTTCCCGGTCATGGCGAAGCCTTTTCTTCACGATGTTCTTTCTGTGACTCTTACTCCTGCCTGATGTTCTTCACTGGGTTTTCGTTGCTCGCCATCCAGCTCTGCACAGCCACGGCAGCCAGACTTATAAGCATAACGATTACTCCTGCCGCCACAATCCACGGCCACCATACTATGCGGTAGCTGTATTGTTCGATCCATTTCGACATGAAATGCACCACTATCGGCACGGCTATGACAAATGCGATGCCAACGTATAGCATGAACGTGCGTATCAGTCGCAGGCGTATCTGGTTGCCGGTAGAGCCGAACACCTTGCGCACGGCAATCTCCCTTGCGCGCTGCTGTATGAAGTATGTCGACATTGCAACAAGTCCGAGCAGCGAGATTATGATGGCTATGAAGGCGAAGAGCGACACGATTTTGGTTGTGCGCAGCTCCTGCTTGAAGCGTGCCTGCACATACTTGTCTACGAACGGCGAACTGGACTCGTCGATGTCTTCGTGGAACACTTCCTTATATACATCCTTTATCTTGGCGTATGCATCCACGGGATCGCCGCTGACGAGTATCGAGATGTTCCATGGATTCTGTATGTTGTTGCACACCTGTACTAGCAGAGGGTGCTGCTCTTCGAGAATGTTGCGTATGCGCAATTCGTTGAGCACGCCGCCGAATTCAGCATTCTTGCGGAAATACCCATACCTTATCTGTTCGTAGCGGCTGCTAAGGTGTCTGTCCGTGGGTTTCATCTGCAATGCCTTCATCGCCATGTCGTTAAGATATACAATGCTGTCGCCTTTGGCGTGCAGGTCGTTTTTCAGCGTAAGGCCGTATATTTTCATCATTTCGGGTGTGCCGCTGATGAACTGGAACGACCATTCGCGTTTCTCTCCGTCAAACGTTACGGTGTTGTTGTTGCCGCCGGTAGCCGGAGTTCCGCATGACGGAGCCACTGCCTTGACGAACGGCAACGAGCGCAGACGGTCTTCAAATTCGCCTGAATTCTGGCTGGAGTAGTTGTCGGGATATTCTATGCAGATAATGTTCTCGGTGTTGAAGCCCAGCGGTGCCTTTGTAAGATGCAGCATCTGCATCGACATTATCATGGCGCATGCCAGCATGGTTATGGTTATAATGTTCTGCACCGTTATGAAAACGCGCGAGAATATCATCTTGGTGTGTGTGCGGAACGTGCCGCGCACCACCTCAATGGGCTTCACCCTTGACAGTATCGTGGCCGGAAGCACACCTGAGGCGAGGCTCACCAGCAGGATGAAAGCTGCCATGATGCCGACAGTAAGCGGACTTGCAAGCAGGCTGAGGTCGAGCTTTGTGTCAAGCAGCTGGCTTGCGTATGGCGCACACGCACAGGCCAACGCCACGGCTATGAGCAGGGAGATGACGCACATCACCAACGATTCGGTGAACATGTTTATGCCGACGGTGCCCCTGGTACAGCCGAAGAGGCGGCGGGTAGCCATTTCGCGTGCCCTGTATCCGCTCTGTGCCATGGTCAGGTTGACGTAGTTCATTATGGAAAATAGAAGTATCGCAATGCCGACGGCGAGCAGTATCTTTACCAATGTAAGGTTGCCCATTTGCATAAGAAAGGCATCAAGCCCTGAAAAATACAGCTTGTCGAGGCGTGTTATGATAGGGTGGTTATCTTCCCAGAATGTCTGGAAGTAGGCGTCCACGTCTTTCTGCTTTGCTGCAAAGTCGCAGCCCTCACGCACCTGCACGAACGATGCCGCACCGGTTATGTTGACCATGTGCGGAAAATTTTCGTCCATGTTGGCCATGTTGATGGTGTATGAGAAGTCGATCACGCCCTGTATGTCCTTGTCGATAAAGGTGTTGTCGAAGTCTTTAACCACGCCTGTAACGCGGAAGTGATTGTTTTCGGCTGTTGTCAGCGTGCGGCCTATTACCGCAGTGTTGCCGAACAGACGGCGTGCGGCACTCTCCGTCAGCACGATATTGCCCTTTTGTTTGAGGCAGTTTGTGCGATTGCCCTGCAGTAAGGGGAAGTCGAACATCGAGAAGAACGTCGAGTCTGCCTCGAGGACATACAGATTTACAAAGTTGCCGTTATCCTTCAGTTTCAGACTTCCTGCTGTGAAGCCGCACGTCTGTTCTATTTCAGGATACCGTGAGCGCAGGTATCGCAACACGGCGTGGTGGCAGTTGGCTGTTCGCCATGTGCCGTCGTCCATGTTGAGGCCTATGTTGTAAATGCGCTTTGCCTTGCTGTGCTGGCGGTCGATATAGAACTCCTGCCACGTGTACAGTCCGATGATGATGACGAATGTCAGGCTTACGGCCAGTCCGAACACGTTCACAGCCGTGTATGTCTTGTTCCTCGAAAGGAACGTGAAATAGCTTTTAAGGTTGAAGTTGCTCATATTTTATGCTGTTATTATGTTTCATTTTTCGTGCGCCTTGCAGCCTTTTTCTGTGCTGTTTGCCGCATTTGGTTCGTTGGCTTATAACCGATTGATAATCAAAATGTTACGCAGAGCGTTGCAAAAGACCGTCTTTTAGCCTCTGAAAGGTGCTCTTTTACAGCCTGAAAGGCCATGTTTTGCAGTGCGAAAGACCACCTTTTGCATTACGCCTTTGCGGCTGTTGCCTTGCGGCACTGTTGCCAACGCGAAATATATTTATATCTGACGGTTTCCGTAATGTATCTTTTCCGATGTCAGACACGGCTCATTCTGTCGGCATGTCAGGTTTGGCGTGATTATTCGAGCACGAGTATTTCGTTGTTCTTATAGCCCTCATATCCGCTCACTATCACCTGCTCGCCCGGTTCGAGTCCCTCAAGCACCTCATAATATTGCGGATTCTGCCGCCCTATGCGTATCTTGCGCCTGTATGCCTTGCGTCCGTCCTTATCGAGAACGAATATCCACGAGCCTCCCGTCACGCTGTAAAACGTGCCTTTGGGTATGATTATTGCCTTTTTCGACTCGCCAAGTTGCAGGTCGACATAGTAGGTCTGTCCCGTGCGTATGTTCTTCGGGCGCGAGCCGCTGAAGGTGAAGTCTATCTTGAAGCGGCCTTCGCGCACCTCCGGATACACCTTGCGTACGGTCAGGCGATATGTCTTGCCGTTCTGCTCGAACGTTGCCGACAGTCCGGCATGCACGCGGTCGATGTAGTGCTCGTCCACCTGCGCCTCCACCTTGTAGTCGCTCAGGTCGTTGATGACGCCTATTTTCTGTCCCGGCGATATGCTCTGGCCCAGTTCTACGTCCAGCAGACCAATCTCGCCGTCTATTGTAGAGCGCACGTTGAGCCTTGCTTTGCGCTCGCGCACCAGCTCAACGTTTTTGCGCATCGACGCCAGGTCTGAAGCCATCTGCTCCACCTGCGAGCGGTTAAGCTCGTTGGTCTTCTTGAGCCGCTGCCTTATCAGCTTCTCCTTCTGCACCGCCAGCTCATATTCCTCCTTAGCCTTCAGATAGTCTTCGCGCGAGTTAAGCTCCTCCTTCTGCAGCGCCGCCTGGTGGTTGTATGCCCTGCGCTTTGTCTTTACGTCCATGCTCAGCTGCAGCGCCTCGTTGCTGTTGTTCAGCTGGTCCTGTTCCATCGACAGGCGCGTGCTGCGCAGCATGTTCTGCTTCTCAGCCAGTTCGCTCTCTGCGTTGAGAATCTCGAGGTCGAGGTTAGAGTTGTTGAGGCGTATTATAACGTCGCCCTTGCTCACGTGTGTGCCTTCCTCCTTAACCTTTTCGAGCACCACGCCGCCTTCTTCCGACGATATCTGCACCACCTGTATGGGCACCACGCTGCCGTCTACGCTCACGTAGTCGTCAAACTGCGCCTTGCTTACCTTGCCTATGCTGAGGCCTCGGCGGTCGACACGCAGCGTCGACGTGAAGTTCATCGTGGCGAGCCATATCAGCAGCACTATTAAAAGTGCGCCTCCGCCGGCCCACAGCCAGTATTTTTTGGGAATCCAGTATTTTTTCTGTTTCAGTTTAATGTCCATAGCGGTTCGTTGTTTATGTAGTATCTTACGAGTTTCTGCCTTATGGCGAGCAGCATTCTCAGCTGCAGCAGCGTTATGCTGCTTTCGAGATAAGTCTGTGCCGCCTCATGTATGTCGAACGTAGAGAGCATGCCCTCCTCATATTTGCGGTAAGACAGGCGGTAGGCCAGCGAGTCGGCAGCCACCTTCTTCTCCATCTGTCTCACTTCCTTCTGGTAGCCCTCATAGTCGGTTACGGCCTGCAGGGCGGCGTCGTTCAGCTTGCGCCGCGCGTCCTGTGCGTCGAGCATGGCGAGCTGATAGTCGGCCTTGGCGCGCTTTACCGAGCTCCATGTGGAAGGAGAGAAGATGGGGATAGACAGTGTAAGGTAGACATACTCGCCCAGGTTGTTGCGAAACTGCGACCTGAACGGCAGTCTGTCCTGATGTTGAGAGAGATTTATGTAGTAGTTGGTTGATACGCCGGCACCCAGCGACAGCTGCGGCAGCAGGTCGGCACGTCTTATTTTCCATTCGAGCCTTGCCTTCTCGACGTTGGCCTCTGCCATTATTATGTCGGGCTTGCCGCTCAGCGCCATGCTGTCCACCGTGAGACTTGAGGGCATCTGCGACGTAAGCGCAGCCATCGAGCAGTCGGGGCTGAGCGGGTCGGCGGCAGGATAGTTCATAGCCGTCTTCAGGGCAATAAGGGCGGTGCGTGCCAGGTTCTTCTGGTGCAGCAGGTTGTAGTCGTCCTCAGCCACCTGACTCTCCATCTGCACCACGTCCGGCCGGCTCTTCTCGCCCAGTTCGTACAGTCTGCGCGTCTTTGCCAGCAGAGCCTTCGAGTCGGCAAGCTTTCTGTCGGTAATTTCTATCGACTTGATGGCATACACGGCGTCGACAAACTTCTGCATCACGTCTATGGCCTTGTCGTCCTTAGCCTTCTGCAGCGCCGTGGCAGCCGTGTTCTTGGTTATGCGGGCCTTGCGGAACGCGTTCCATGTGTGCCCCCAGTCAACCACTGGCAGCGACGCACTTATCTGATAGCCGTTGTTGAATGTAGTAACGTTGTTATATGTGTTGGTCTCAGGGTCGATGTTTCGTCCCCAGTTGTACTGTCCGCTCACCTGGGCCGAGACGCTTGGCAGGAAGTCGAGCAGCGAGGTGCGGTATTCCGTCAGGGCCTGTTTCTGCTCTATGCGCTCGCGTCCCACTTCGGTAGCATGCTCAATGGCATAACTGACGCAGCGGTCGAGCGACCATTCCTGTTGCGCGCCGGCAGCCCCAGGGGCGGCAAGTGCGAGAGTAATTATGGCAATTTTCATATTCATACACCATTATCATTGCCAAAACCGTGCCAAAATATCTATGTTGCAGTATATCAGGCAGATACGGCAAATCCGCGTTTTTGTGAGTGTCCAAAAATTAGACACTGGCGTATAAAAATTAGACAACAGGTACGGTTGAGGCTGAAAAATGGCTTTATGCAGGCTGTCTTGCTGCTTTTAGCCGTGCCGCGAGCCGTTTGGCTGTGCGTGTGATGGGGCATGAAGGTGGCATATAGTAATATTATTTGTGAATATCTGAAAATTTAGTGTCCAAAAACTTTACACACTCTTGCTTTTGTCGGTTATACAACCTATCTTTGCATTGAAATGAAACAGGGAACAATACTTATTGTAGACGACAACCGCAACATCCTGACCACCGTGAAGATGCTGCTCGAGAATATCTTTGAGCATATTGTCGCCATAGCCAATCCGAACAATATTCCGGCGCACCTGCGTGAGGACAAGCCCGACGTGGTGCTGCTCGACATGAACTTTCAGAGCGGAATAAACAGCGGCAACGAAGGACTTTACTGGCTCGGACAGATCAAGAAGATGCGTCCGCAGGCCAAGGTGGTGCTGTTTACGGCGTATGCCGACATCGAACTGGCCGTGAGCGGGATTAAGGCGGGCGCCACTGACTTCATCGTAAAGCCGTTTGACAACGACAAGCTGATAGCCACGCTGAAGGAGGCGTGCTGCAAGTCGGCCGGCGGCTCTGATGCCGGCAGCGGCGAGAGCGGCATGTACTGGGGCGTGGCTCCGTGCATGCAGGAACTCAGACTTATGGTAACTAAGGTGGCAGCGACCGACGCCAACATACTGATAACCGGCGAGAACGGCACGGGCAAGGAGGTGCTGACCAACGAGATTCACCGTCTGTCGCACCGTAGCGGCAAGAGTCTGATGACGATAGACATGGGAGCCGTGAGCGAGACGCTGTTTGAGAGCGAGCTGTTCGGTCATGTCAAAGGGGCATTTACCGATGCCAAGGCAGACAAGGCAGGCAAGTTTGAACTGGCTGAAGGCGGCACGCTGTTTCTCGACGAGATAGGCAACCTGAGCTACGCATTGCAGGCAAAGCTGCTGACAGCCCTGCAGCGCCGGAGCATTGTGCGCGTGGGCGGCAGTGTGCCTATACCTATCGACGTCAGACTGATATGCGCCACAAACCGCGACCTCAGCGATATGGTGACTAAGGGCGAGTTTCGCGAAGACTTGCTCTACCGCATCAACACGATACATTTGCATCTGCCCTCGCTCCGTGAGCGTAGAGAAGACATTCCGGCGCTGGCACGCCTCTTTCTCAACAGGTACGCGGCAATGTATAACAAGCCCGCAATGGAGCTAACGCCGGCTGCCGAACAGAAAATAAAGGATATGCCGTGGTATGGCAACATCCGCGAACTGCAGCACGCAATAGAGAAGGCCGTGATACTGAGCGACGGCAGGGAGATAGGCGAGCAGGACATAAGCGGCAGCGCGTCTGTTGCGGAGAAGCCTATGGAAGTCGTGCAGACAATAGGCGAGATGGAGAGCCGGCTGATAGAAAAGACTATACGCGAGTGTGACGGCAACCTGTCGCAGGTGGCGTCGAGACTTGGCGTGTCGCGCCAGACATTGTATAACAAAATAAAGAAGTATGGACTTTGATATTGCTCTTCTGCTCCTGTTTGCCGTCGTTGCGGCCGCAGGCTGCCTGTATTTCTGGCGGCGCTACAGGTCGACCATCAGAAAGGTAACCTTCCTTTTCAACGCTATCGACAACGGCGACTATAGTTTCCGTTTTGCCGAGGGCGACAAGGCGGCAGGCGACAGAGTGCTTAACAGGTCGCTGAACCGGGTGAAAGACATACTGATGCATGCGCGCGACGAGCAGATGGAGCGAGAGAAATACTTTGAACTTATACTTGATTCTGTCGACACGGGCATTATCGTGGTTGAGGAAGGCCGTGGGGTGGTGCTCCGCTACAACCGTGCTGCACAGAAACTTCTGCAGCGTGAGGTGATAACGCACGTTGACCAGATAAAGGAGAGCATGAAAAACTTCTCGTCGCGCGAGACCAACACATTCTTGAAAGGGCGCCGTGTGAGGATTGTTGCCTTCAGCGACATCAAGGGCGAGCTTGCCAATCAGGAAATCGACTCGTGGGTTAAACTAATACGTGTGCTTACTCACGAAATCATGAATACCGTAACGCCTATAGTGTCGCTCAGTGATACGCTGTTGCGCCATTCGGAAGGCGAACAGCATGAAGGACTTTCGGTAATCAACCGCACGGGCAAGGAGCTGGTCAGGTTTGTTGAGAACTACCGCCGATTTACCCATGTTCCTGCGCCGCAGCCTACGCTCTTTTACGTTAAGCCGTTTCTTGAGCGGATGGCGAGTCTTGCCAGACAGTATCTTAAAGACGGCTGCACTGTTGAGGCCGACGTGCTTCCGGGTGATCTTATTGTATATGCCGATGAGGGACTTATAAGCAGGGTGGTGTCTAATCTGCTGAAAAATGCTGCCGAGGCAGTATCTGCCGGTGGACATATATGGATGAAGGCTTACACCGGCGAGAACGACACCGTGGTGATAGACGTAATAGATGACGGCCCGATGATACCCGACGATGTGGCCTCTCACATATTTGTGCCTTTCTTCACGACAAAGAAAGAAGGCAGCGGCATAGGGCTTTCTATATCCAGGCAGATAATGCGTGTGAGCAACGGCTTTATCTCTCTTGTTACCGACAGGGCTAACCGACTGACTATCTTCAGGCTTATCTTCAACTAATTTCTGTCTTGTACCGGTGTGACGAGTTTAACAAGGCAACTCATCACGCTGTATGTGTCTCTCATTCAGTTTATTAAAGGCAAATGTGACGAGTGATGAGCTTATTCAGAAACTTTTATTGCATATACTTACAGTCAGGATCCCTGATTTATTCTCCATGTCTTCGTGTATATGTAACAAGGCATAAAAAAAGCTGCCCCAAAATGTTTGAGACAGCTTTTTGTTTATTGTTTTGCTTTAAGGATTATTCAGCACGGAGTGTGAAACGCTTGAAAGCAACAACTGTGAGCTCCTTGTCGGCAGCCTGCAGATACTGAGCAACAGTCTGCTTGCTGTCCTGGATGAACTCCTGGTTGAGCAGGCAAGAATCCTTGTAGAACTTAGCCATACGGCCCTTAGCGATGTTCTGAACCATCTGCTCGGGCATGTTGGCAGCCTTCTGCTCAGCTGTTTCTTTCTTTATCTTGCGTATCTCTTCAGCCTGAGCCTCTGTGATGTTGCCTTTAGCAATACCCTCAGCGATGTGCTCCTCGTTCTCAGCGATGTAGAGATTGAAGCCAGCCTTCTTCAGGGCAGCCTCTACAGCCTTGTTGATCTGCTCCTCTTTTGTCTTCTCGATAGCAACAGTCAGCTCAGTGTCTTTAACTTCCTGAGGAACGCTTGCCTCGTCGAGAGCAACAGGGTTCATAGCTGCTACCTGCATAGCAACAGCGTGAGCCTGCTCTTCAGCCGGCTTGTTAGTCTGAACCATTGTGCAGAGCAAGTGCTTGTTCATGTGGTCATAAACAGACACGTTGTCGCCTTCGAGATAGAGATATCCGTCAAGTTCGGTCTTCTCGCCTGTGATACCAGAGCGTGCGATAACCTCGTCCTGAACAGTGCTTCCGTTCAGAGGCAGAGCCTTAACTTCGTCAAGAGTCTTAGCCTTGGCAGCAACGGCAGCATCAAGGATGCTCTGTGTAAGAGCGATGAAGTCTTTACCGTTAGCAACGAAGTCGGTCTCGCACTTCAGGGCTATCATGGCAGAGAAACCATTGTCAGCCTTAACGAGTACACAGCCGTTAGATGTCTCGCGGTCGCTACGTTTAGCAGCGATAGCCTGACCCTTCTCACGGATGATTTGTACTGCCTTGTCAAAGTCGCCTTCAGCGTCTGTGAGGGCTTTTTTGCAATCTGCAAGACCGGCACCGGTCATCTTGCGGATTTTCTGTATATCAGCTATTGATACAGCCATAATTCGTATTTTCTATTTTAAGTTAGTTAAAATCAGATATTAAGCCTCAGCGGGAGCCTCTTCAGCTGTTTCTTCAGCCTTAGCAGCCTCTTCCTCTTTAGCAGGAGCATCCTTGCGAGCCTTGCGTGCGCGCTTCGGTTTGTCCTCTATAGCGTTAGCCTCAGCCTGCTCTTTTGCAGCTTTCTCGTCAGCCTTCTCTACCTTGCGCTCCTCAAGACCCTCTGCGATAGCAGCGCAGCAAGCGTTCAGGATAACCTCAACGCTGTCTTTTGCGTCGTCGTTAGCAGGAATCATGAAGTCAACATCCTTAGGATCAGAGTTGGTGTCAACGATTGCAAATACAGGAATACCCAGGCGGTTAGCCTCTTTAACTGCGATAGCCTCTTTCATAACGTCGATAACGAACAGAGCTGAAGGCAGACGAGTCAGGTCAGCAATAGAACCGAGGTTCTTCTCGAGCTTAGCGCGCTGACGTGTGATCTGCAGAATCTCACGCTTAGAGAGATTTGAGTAAGTTCCGTCGTTCATCAGTTTGTCGATGTTGGCCATCTTCTTAACAGCCTTGCGGATTGTCGGGAAGTTGGTGAGCATACCGCCCGGCCAGCGCTCGATAACGTAAGGCATGTTTACAGACGCAGCCTTCTCAGCTACAACGTCCTTTGTCTGTTTTTTAGTAGCAACGAACAGGATTTTCTTTCCTGACTTGGCAATCTGCTTCAGTGCGTCTGCAGCCTCGTCAATCTTGGCTACAGTCTTGTGAAGGTCGATGATGTGGATGCCGTTGCGCTCCATGAAGATATAAGGAGCCATTGCGGGGTTCCACTTACGTTTCAGGTGGCCAAAGTGGCAGCCAGCCTGCAATAACATATCAAAATTTGTTCTTGACATTTTCTTTTCTTTTTAATTGTTTTGTTTACTTTCTTTTTAGTTTTGTTAGAACCAACCGACAGGTAACCGCTCTGCGGCATTAGCACCGCGGCATGGCCATGAGCGCTTTCCGATTATCGCCGTTGTGGCGGGTCTTATCGGTTTAGATGCTAAACAATGTTCAGTCGGCAGACTTGGAGGCTTCGCCGTACACAAGGTAAATAAAGCCTTGTGACGACGCTTCCACAGGCATGCCTTTATCTTTAGGAACAGTTTCCGCCAGATATTAACGCTTACTGAACTGGAAGCGACGGCGAGCCTTCGGACGACCCGGTTTCTTACGCTCAACGGCACGTGCGTCACGAGTAAGGAATCCGTGATCTTTCAGATTCTTCTTGTCTTCCTCGTTGATCTTAACGAGTGCGCGTGCAATGGCGAGGCGCAGAGCCTGGCTCTGACCTGTGAAACCACCACCATCGAGGTTCACCTTTATATCATATTTCTCAGCTACGTCAAGGAGCTGCAGAGGCTGCTTAACAACATACTGCAGAATAGCTGATGGGAAATATTCTGTAATGTCTTTCTTGTTTATTGTAATTTTGCCTGTACCTTCGCTTACGTAAACACGTGCCACGGCACTTTTACGGCGACCTATTGCATTAACTACTTCCATTATTGCTTAATTATTTATACTGGTTAATATCAATTGCTTTTGGCTGCTGAGCCTGCATATCGTGCTCTGTGCCATCGAATATATAAAGATTGTTCAAGATATGACGTCCGAGACGGCCTTTGGGCAGCATGCCTTTAACTGCGTGACGGATGATCTTGTCTGCACCGTCCTTGCGCTTGCGCAGCTCGGCAGGAGTGTTGAAACGCTGTCCGCCAGGATAACCAGTATAACGGGTGTACACCTTGTCGGTTTCTTTCTTGCCAGTGAATACCACCTTAGCGGCATTGATGATGATAACATTGTCACCACAGTCTACGTGAGGAGTGAAGTTAGGTTTGTACTTTCCACGCAGAATCTTGGCAACCTTAGAGCAAAGACGGCCAACTACCTGGTCTGTGGCGTCGATAACAACCCACTCTTTCTTTGCTGTTTCCTTATTTGCGGAAATAGTTTTGTAACTTAAAGTGTTCATTTTTAATTTTAAAATTACTACTAAAAAACGTTTTTAAATTCATTATTGCTTGAACGGCGATTCACTAACCGTCGCACTCGGCCAAAAGTACGACTATTAACACTCCGTTCCGGGGTTCTAAGAGTTATCCCCTTAATAATCGGACTGCAAAGGTACATATTTTATTAATATAAACGAAGATAGATTGATTTACAAAAGGAATGATTAATTATATTTAACAATTATTACCGAAAGCAAGTGTCGTCTGCTTGCCACTTTTATCTTTTTCTGAATATCAATAAGACTGATAGTTTATTTTTTTGATATGAAAGATTTCCTTTTATTTTGTTTTTTAGTTTGCAATCACTAATTTTGCAGGAAATAAAATGATATATAAAATGAGAAAAGGCTATTCCGACGAAGAACTCAATAAGTTACATGAACATCTGCGTGACGTGCTTTGTGAGACGGTGAGAGTGTGTAATGAAATAGGGCTTAAATTCTTTATGGTTGGCGGAAGTATGATTGGCTGTCATTTCTTTAACGACATAGATCCGTATGATGATGACATTGACATGGGAATGCTGCGTAGTGATTATGAACGTTTTCTGAGGGAAGCCCCGTCAAGGTTGCGTGAAGGATACGTATTGCAATGGTTTGGCAATACTCCCGACACGCCATTTTATTTTGCAAAGATACGAAAGGACAAAACCTTATTTGTCGAGGAGACAACTCAAAATATAAATATGCATCAGGGCATATATGTTGATATATTTCCTTTTGACCGCATTCCTGACGATATGAAAAAACGGCGGAGACAGCGTAAGTTGGCTAATATGATAAATTCATGTTTTGTAAGCAAAAGTGTCTGGACATATAAATATTGCGGACATTGTGAGATAGACAAGCCTAACCGTCATAGTTTTATAAGCTGCCTTTTTGACAGAATAGTGGTTTCTCTTCTTCCGAAGACTGTTTTATATCGTCTTCTTACAAAGGTTCAGACTCAGTATAATGACACAGATGCAACATATTGCAACATTGTTCTTACAGATGTCGACCAGATAAGGATGGCGAATCTTGATGAATTACAGGCAACCAAGTTAGGCGGAATAGATGTCTTTATCCCCAAAAATCACGAAGAGTATCTCAATCATCATTATCCCAATCTTCGTAAGTACATACCTAAAGAGGAGGCGATGAAGTATAGTCACCGCCCTGTAAAATTATCGTTTGATACTACATGTGACCGCGACTCTCAAGATTAATTCGGGTTTTAGTGTTGCTAAATTTATTATAGCATATGTAAAAATGCGGTGTCTTATTCATGCACCGCATTTTTACATATGCTACTATATGAAGTCAGCCGTACACCTTCTCGTAGCTTGTCTGCATCTGCCTTACACCGAATTTTGCGGCGGCAAAGTCGTGTGCCATGCGGCCTAACTTGTCTTTGTCCTCTTTTGCCACAATGTCGTTGAATATGTGCATATAGGCGTCGATGCTGTTGCCGCTCACCTTCAGCGGCCAGTCGTCGGGCAGGGTGTCGCGCAGTCCGGGGCAGCTGTTGGCTATCACGGGCAGCGCCTCCATGCTTGCCTCGAGCGACATTATGCTCAGACCTTCAAACACCGACGGCATGAGCAGATAGTCGAACGATGACAGATATGCCGGCAGTCCGTGTATTGGGCCGCGCAGACTTACGTTGGGCAGTCCGCCGAGCTTGCTTTGCACAAAGGCGTGCATGCTGCCGTCGCCCACCACGTGGAAGAAGAAACGGCCGTCGCCGCTCAGTCTGCTGATAATCTCCACGAGCACGTCGATGCCTTTCTGTGGTTCGAGCCGTCCGGCAAACAGAATGTTCTTCTTGCCTTCAACAATTCCGTCAAACGGTTTCTGCGTCGACGGAGCCACACCATTATATATAATAGGTGCAGTTTGGTGATATTCAGCGGTATAGTTGTCGCGCACGGCTACAGATATGGCTATGTTTGAGTTGTTGCGTATAAAGAATTTCTCCACCTTCATCCCGGTCTTCTTCAGTCCTGTCCACAGCTGCGTGTTGTGTATTGTGCGCACCACCTTGCAGCCTCTGAGCAGCGTCGGGAACATCTTGAAGAACGAATATATGGCAAGGTCGGGCATCTCGGTGTGGCTGTGTATCACTGCCGGGCGGTATCTCAGAAACAGAAAGATAAACCACAGCGGAAAGGTAACTGCGGCGAGACGCTCAAACAGATAATGAAAATGCACCTCTGGCACCAGCCCCCGGTGATATTTTATCCCCGCGTCTTCGAGTTCCTTTATAAACACCTTGGTGAACGCCGAGTGTGCGCGTATCAGTTCCACCACGTGATATTCAAAGCCTTCAGTCTGCGACTTGGCAATGTTCACGGCCACTCTCTCGGCTCCGCCCACATCGAAATGCGACACTATATGAAAAACTCGTTTCTTCTTATTCTGCATATCTGTTTATGGCAAAGTTGTTATATCTGCAAAAATACGAAGAATAATTGAGAATGGAGAATTGAGAATGGAGAAATGAAGTTCGGCGCAAGCCAATTAAGATTTGAGGATTTACATTATAGCTTGTCCGATGGATACTGTGTTATGTTATATGCAGCAAAGCTAATGTGCCGGCTGATTTGCAATCTGCCGGAATTAAGTATAAGGATTTTTTCAATCCGCTTGCTTCCTATTTATGATTTATAGGTATGAATTTCGGATCAAAGATTAGCTTCGCTGACCGTTGGTTCTTATATTTTTTGCTGTCGGATAGCATATCCGACAGAACATTACTCTTGTTGTTTCTCGATGCTGTCGAATTTTTCGCTGCGCTCAACAACACGTGCATATCCGCAAAATTCCGTTATGTCTGATTATATTTTCATATCATTCGAATATGAAGCGCGATATTTTCTCTATTTCCTCTTTTCTGCGTTCCTCTATTTCTTCTTTGCCCCAATTCTCTTTTTTTGTTATTTTCTTCACCACGGCAAAGCGGCTGTCTTTGTAGCATAGCTTGTTGTTGCCGCGTTCTTTCTTTTCCTTAAAAGTCAGATTGCCTATAGATCTGTTTATGTCATATTCGAGCAGCATCAGGTTGCCAATGCTGTTTTGTAAATCCCCGTCAATATAGGTTCCCTCTTTCTCATTGCAGTTGGCATGGATGTGCTCAATGTCATAATAGCCCCATTCAAATTTTTCTTTTAGTTCTTCAAGCGTTGTTCCAACTTCTGATTCATCTATATAATCGCTTAACAGGCAAATCAGGTCTTTCCAAACCCTGTTGTCCGCTATAGGCTGGCCTATGCAGTTAGTTCTAAACATCCTGTTGTCATTTTCCTTTATCTTTTCAGTCAGCGATGAAAATACATCTTCTTTATTGTTTTGGAATTCCGCCGTTTTATTATAGATGTTACGCATAAATGAATGCATCTCGTTTACTTGCCGGGCATACATTATGCTCCAGCAGAAGAACATCCTGCATAGCAGGCGTAATACGCCGTAAACTTCATCAAGCCTTTCTTCTTTTTGCTTATCCCTATTTGAAAGCAATATCAGGTATGCAATGCTTAAGTAGCGGTTGTAGCGTGAGCGTTCTGTCAATGTGTAAGAAATAAATTCATCGTTATTTCTAAAGTCGCTTCCCCTCCAAAGACATGCAACCTCTATAATATTCCATAAATCTTCCAAAGACAGCTTTACACGTTCAACTCCTGTCATGTCGTTATGTCCTTGTACGTTGAGCAAGACATCAAACAGTTCGTCAAAGAAGGTGTCGGTGGCTTTAGCGTAAAGGCTTGTCGGCAGTTTGTATTTCGAGATGATGTATTCTTTATAAATCGACCGCACCAGTCTGATGTCAATCAAATCCCAGTTATGTGTTTTTCTCCATTTATCGTTCCTGATTTTCACATTCTTGTATATTTCGCCAATCTCATTAAAAGTTTCTTCACCAAGGTTTTTTATGTCGTGCAGATATTCATACAGGCGCACTTTAAACAAGTCGTCGCCGTTCAGGTCAAGACCGGCTGTGTTAATTGTGTTGAATATCTGAATGGTCTTGGATAATCCTGCCACTGTTTCGATAACCACGACCAATATGTCGTTTAAGATATATTCAACAAACGAATCTATATTCTCAGAGAATTCTGCAAGCTGATTTCCTTCATTGTCCGTAGTCATTTCTTTAAAACATTCGTCTATGACGGCAATGCTTTTGATATAGTTGTTCTGCTCTGTGTCAAGGTTAGTATTGTTTAGGCAATCCAACGACAGCATTGCGTTAAGATATTCTTCCTCCTTGCCGTTGTTTACTCGTGTCTCTATCCAGTCAAGACTTCCAATCTGCTTTAACGCTTGGGTCGACGGATATTTCAGTTTCAGATATTTCAGCATGCATATAATCGTACTGAGTCTTTGCTGCCCGTCAATGACATCTTGTTCACATTCGTTTTCATTGATATATTTTTCATACGAAAGCTGCATGGTGCCAATAAATAAAGGCTCTTTTATTATCTTTCTGTCCACGCCCCAGAAGCCTTTGAATATGTCGTCGACAAACCTTGTTATCTGCTCGTATCCCCACGAATATTCTCTTTGATAAACGGGTATCACGTATCTTGTTCGGCCATTAATAATAGATTCTTTGCCGTTACATTCTCCTTGCTTGCCTTTAATTCTGCACGTCTTTGCCGTTATGTCCATTCTGTGTTCCAATTTTTCGTTAAATAGTTTTTTCACTTTTTCAGCTATAGAGTTTGCTTTAAAGAAACAACCTCTTTTATAATCGAACATTTGGTCTTTAGGTAAGTCCACTATCTTTACCTTAACTCCATATCCCCAGTCGTCTTCCAGGTCGAACGGTTCACCCTTCTTAACTTTAATGGCGTTTTGCTTTATCAGTTCCTTTAATTGTATCGGGTCTGATGTAGCTTTAGCCACCGATTGAACAAACAGACCGTCGGCAATAGCAAAATAGTCGCCCTTCTTTACTTCATTCTTAAAACGTTCTATACAGTCTCTATGTCCTAAGAAAACAACATTGCTCCTTCTGAATATCGAAATTATACTTGAGTCTCGCTTACCGTCGTCGCTCCAGCGCGAGCCTATCTTCCATACGTTTGCCATAGCTTATTTAAAAATTTTGTGGTTACATAATGTCGTTCGTTGCTTGTGTATGCCGTGCAGACATTTTATTATGATGCCCAATCCTTAAAAATTTGTTTTTCATATTCTTGTGTTTTTATGTTATGTCGCAAAGTTACTCTTCTGCCTGTGAAAAATCAAGGCACAGCATTGTTTTTTTATTCTTTTAACCTAAATAGGTTATTTCGCTTGTTTTTTGTTGGTATTGTGGGCTATGTCAGGACATATCATCGGCAAGGCGGCAGTTTAAAAACAATAGGACAGCTGAAAGTATCAATATCTTTGTCCCGTGTGCTGGGTATGTAGCAACAAAGCTATTGTGCCGGCTGATTTGTAATCTGCCGGAATATAATATAAGGATTTTCAATCCGCTTGCTTCCTATTGCTAATTTATAGGTATGTTTTTCGGATCGCAGATCCTTATATTCGATACAGCCGGATAGCATATCCGGCAGAACATTACTCTTGTGGCTTCCAGGCAACGAGGTTGTATGCAGAAAGCCGCCGTTCTTGTTGATATATTCCACATCGGTAGCCCTCCACGGCTCGCTTTTAAGCGTCTCCGTGTCAACGCCTTGCGCGCTTGCGATGGCCGCGAAAGCGTCATCATGATTGTAAAAACCTTTTTCATGGTGTGTTTTTTTATCGTAGTGTGTTTATATTGATAAATAAAAACAGGTGAAACAAGGCGGATGGGAATGCTGTTGAGCCTTCTCCGCCTTGTCGTTTGCTTGTATCTATGGCCTGTTGCAGCCTTTACTTGAAGTAAATGTTGCCGTCTTTTATCGTCATTGTATGCGTAATGGGGCTGTTTGCAGGCGTGTTTTCGTCAATCCATTCGACCGTATTCTCCTGTAAGTCGAACGTTTTTGTTCCGTCGGAGTTTGTCTTTATCGAGTTGATAATCATCGGCTTGTTGAACACCAAACTTGCCTTTCCGCCCTTCATCACTACAATTGTCAGGTAAGGCGGTTGGCTCATAATGTCAACACCTTTGAATATTGCGGCGAAAGTATTGTTTCCAAGTTTCTCAATACCGCAAAACTTTGATGTATATGAGCCGTAGTCGGTTGACATGTTGTCCCAACCGTCATCATATTTCAGGGTAAAAAGCGTGTCTTTGCCATACGATATTTCTATTACGTTGAAGTCACCGGGGTCATTGTCCCAGCCTTTGTATCTCAAGCCGTTCACCGTATAAAGCGGGATTGCGGTTGTTGTCTTGTTTGCGTTCGGGCTGTTTGCTGCTTTTTTACTGATGTTTGTTAAGTCATTATTGATGCTTGTTAAGTCGTTATTGATGGCGATGTGTGATGCTGCATCAATCTTTTCGCTGAACTTTAAGGCATAAGGCGTTACGTTGTTGTAATTGCCTGAATAAAGTTCTTCAATGAATTTGGTTTTTGTCACTATGTCACCATTGGTTCCGATGCTGAATACTTGCTCTTGTGCCATTGATGCTATGTTGACAATAAACATTGCAATCAATATTGAAAAAATCTTTTTCATTGCTGTAGTTTTTAATCGTAGCGTGTTTATATGTATTATTGCAATCCGCCTCGTTCTTTATTACAGAGTATGCCATGTGCGCAGTTTGATGCTACGCACATGGCAAATACTGGTCATTAAAGCTTTTCCTTTTCTACTTCATGTCACCGATAGAGATGTTTTTCATCTTTACGTAAATTAAGGTTCCCGTCGGTTATGGGCTTTGTAGGTCTTACAAACTGATTTCGTACTTTTGTGAAATTTTGCACGAATTTGACGCCGCCGATAGTTCTTTTTGCTGAATAAACGTTGTATTTTATGGAAAGGGTAGTGCCACTTACACCCATAATTTCACATACAACCAAGTTGTAGCCATGCTTGGCATTGCCACTTTGCACAATAAGGTATTTGCCAGAAGTGTTAGTGCCTACCTTCGACTCATCAAATACTTTTTCTATTGTGTTTGACAAATAGAATGGCATTTTAGACGTTGCGGTTTTGTTTAATGATGTATAAAAATTTTCATCGAAGTAAGCCGAATCCGTAAACCAAACAGTATTTACTTTCCCGTCAAGTTCGTAACTGACCCATTTGCAGCCCTTTAGCTGCGACATTCTGAATGTCTGCGCAGCGCAGCTAAAAGCTGTGTGCAGTGCAAATAATAATATGATAGTCTTTTTCATAATTGATTGTTATCTTGATTTTTATTGTTTTTATTTGAGACCTTCTATGGCCATTCCACTGCCGTCATGGATGCTTCCAAATGGAACTTCTTGATAGCCTCCTGTTGCAGGGTCGTAGACTATTATAGGACGTTCGTCGTCATTTTCGTCATCGCTCTCCGTTTCGTCTTTTTCTGTAACATCATTGTCTTTGTCTTCATCTTCTTCGGCAGGGAAGCCCACAACAACTACTTCATGGCTTACACCTTCTTCACTCCCATTTACAGTTGCAATAACAGGTTTGCCGTTTTCAATCGCTTCTTTGTATTCGTCATACGAGTTGACATCAGATGTTTTATAATTTGAAGAGACAAAGTCTTTTAAATTTTCAGCTTCGACACCATTGCTTATTGAACCGTATTTGGCCTTATAATCATCTTCAAAAGACTCTTTACTCTTGAACCCATTATCAAGCACAATGTCTGATAAATATTGCATACATGTTGCAACGCAATCATATTTGTCTGTTTTTGTTGTTTTCTGCAAATATAGCGATTTTTTCAATATGCTCAAATTGTTTATTGGTAAATTTTTTATTTGTCAGGTGTTTATCTGTTAAGAACAAATATATCCTCCCGTGTGCTGGGTATTTAGCAACAAAGCTATTGTGCCGGCTGATTTGCAATCTGCCGGAATTAAGTATAAGGATTTTTCAATCCGCTTGCTTACTATTGCTAATTTATAGGTATGTTTTTCGGATCGCAGATCCTGATATTCGATGCTGTCGGATAGCATATCCGACAGTACATTAGCCTTGCTGTTTCTCTGCAATTCGGTATGTAGCAACAAAGCTATTGTGTCTTGCTTGCTGCCGCATCTCATTAATCCAATTGATTAATGTTCGGAAATTTTATCATGACGGCACGGTTGCGACAGAAAACTTTTTTGTTTTGACGCTCTCAGACTTGCCGTCCTCATCTCTTTTCCTGCTTTTCATACGAAAAATGCTCAAAAATGAATGTTTTTGTTAAGTTGCTGATATATTGTGAAATACGTGCTTTTGTGGATGAATGTGCAAATGTTAAAAAACATAACTCGGCCACTTACGGTCGGTTAACCATAGGTTTGTCTCTTGAAAGTGGTGGGTTTTAAGGCGGAAAAGTGCTGTTTTGTGCCACGAAAACGATGATTTTAGATGATTGAGATGTGGTAAATGTAAACCAAAGTTAATTATTCTGCGGTCTATTCATTCTTTCTTAACATAAATTATACTGCAATTTTCTATTTCACAGAAAACTCTGTACACGGATAATGTAAATAGTTTTCCTTTTGCCGTGCCTTTAGCTCCTTTGCCTTGGGTGCAGCTTCTTGTTGCTTGCAGCCGTATGCTGATGCGCAGGCGTAAATATTATTTATGATAGATTTGTGGCCGTGTTTGTTTCAAAATCATTATATTTGCATAATGGTCATCCTTGGTGTGTGTCATACGTTAGGGCGCATATACGGCAGGATGAATTTATGGCAAGAAGTGTGTGCTGGCGCTTGACTAAGACAAAGAAGTGAAGTTATGAGCGAAGAGCAGTTTGTTCCGTTTATCGGTGTGTCGCGCCACAGAATGGCGACCGACGGCAACGGTGTTACCACGCTTGCCGCCTTTCATGGCTGCTGGCTCGGTTGTCGCTATTGTCTTAATCCGCAGTGCCGCGCAGACGATAGTCCGTGTTTGTGGCATTCGCCCGAAACGCTGCATGAAGAAGTCAGGGCAGACGAGCTTTATTTCCTCGCCACAGGCGGCGGAATAACTTTCGGCGGCGGCGAACCGCTGCTGTATCCTGATTTTATCGTAAGGTTCAGAGAACTTTGCGGACCGCAGTGGAAAATCAATGTTGAGACTTCGCTCAATGTGGCAGCCGCCAATGTTGAGGCCATAGCCGATGTTGTAGACGCTTGGTTTATCGACGTGAAAGACCTTGATGCCGACATCTACCGCCGCTACACGGGGCACGACAATGCGCAGGTAATAGATAATCTCTCGCTTATAGCCGGTGGCGGCAGGACAGGGCGGTGCGTGATACGGCTTCCGCTCATACCCGGATATAACACCGATGCCGACCGCGCAAGTTCAGAAGCCAGGTTAAGGGATATGGGCTTTGAACATTTTGACAAATTTAATTATGAAATACCATGACACGGGGAAAGGAAATTTGCGGAATACTGAAAGACATACGCCGCCGTATAGCCGAGGCGAACGGTATAGAATATGTTGCAGCTGAATGCCGTTATGAAGGCGACTGCAGCGGCACTTGTCCGCGATGCGAGGCCGAGGCGGCTGCTCTCTGGCGTCAGCTCGACATGCGCCGTGCCGCAGGCAGGGCAGTGGTGCTCGCAGGACTTTCAGCCGGACTGCTTACGGCGTCGGCACAGAGCAGCGGCGGAGCAGGGCAAGGCTGCGGCTCATGCCACTCAGGTTGTCAGCCGGCGGAAGTGTCAAGCCGTAATCCGGCTGCGGAAAATGTTGACACAATCAAGGTTATGCACAACAGCGGCAAGGCAGAGCCGCGCTTGTCTGCCGATAAAGACGACCGGCAATTGTTTGGCGCGATAAACGAAGTGATGCCGCAGTTTAAGGGAGGCGTTAATGCCATGGCAGATTATGTCAAGTCGTCGGTAGACTCTATTATGGTTAAGCGCAACCTGACGGTCGACTCCCGGTCGGCAGGCCGTTGCGTAGTTTCGTTTACAGTCAGGAAAGACGGCAGCATAGCCGATGTTAAGGTCGTTAAGAAACTTAACGATGCTTTCGACAGCGTAGCCGTTGACGTGGTGAAAGGCATGCCGCGCTGGAATCCCGGTAAGCGGAACGGAAAATGCATTGACGTAAGATACACCATACCGATAATATTTCGTGTTTATCCGGACGATGTGCAACCGGACAAGATGCAGCAATAAATTGGTTTGCAGATAGATTTGCAAAAGGCAAACATGTAATCAGAAGCTGTGCCTGCAGCAGATGTCTTTATTGTGCCGGAACAATTTATGGGCTTTGTTTTTGTGAGGCAAGATTTTTTTTATATTGCGGTCTGCCGGAAAAAATACAGCCTTGCGGCATCTTCTTTGTCAAGTTCCCGCAAGGCTGTATGTGTTGTTATGGTTTTACAAGCTCCATCTTTCCTTTGGCGTTCTTTCTGAAGTCGAGTTCATAGAACACCGTTGAGGTCTGTCCCGCATTGCTTACGGTCTCCTTACCTTTCTCGATGACGTTGAGTTTTATTGAAACTTTCGGGTCGTCGTATGTGTTCATCGTGTAGCTGTCCATCGACTTAAACTCAAATTCGGCCGGTATCAGTGCCTTTGCAGCCTCAATGTCCTTCATCACTTCGGCAGGGTTAAGGTTGGCCATGTCTATGGCAGGCACGTCTTTGGCGTTGAGATTTTTGTGCCATTTCTCCCATCCGGCGTCAGTAAGCTCTGTTGCCTTCCAGCCCAGGTCAGACATGAACGACTGGTTCCACACGCGTCCGTCTTTGTCAACCATCTCATAGGTAAAAATAGAAACGTTGTTAGAAAGTTCGTCGCGCCCCATGCCTTCTGTCCATGACACACTGATTATCTTCCATTGGTCGGGCTTGATATTGTCGGCTGCTATCGACTTGGCTTTCTCAACAGCACTCTCCGTGTCCATTTTCACCCCTGTCAGATCTTTCAGCCCCGACTTGCTGCACGCCGTAATCATTATGGCTGCGAGGGCCAGAATAAGCACTCTCTGTAAGTTTTTCATAATAACTCAATTTTTTTAATTAAACAATAAATATTCTTTGTCTTTCTCTAAAGTGTTTTTACCGTGTTGACCATATGCGGTAAACAAAACCGAACGGTCGTTCATATTTGTCTGCAAATATATGAATTAAAACCGTTCGCATTGCAATTTCAATAAATTGTTAACACTTTATAACTTATCGCCGGGCGTTGCTTTGCGTCTGAAAGAAGCTTGCATTGAGCCGGCGCCCAGCCGATGCGTGCAAAGCAGTTGCCGGCAACAATAGTATGAAAGGCATGCCGACGTTATGATTAAACAGCCAAAACCATTAAAAATCAATGAATTTATTTTGTCTTGCCCCCGATTTGCATTATCTTTGCACAAGAAAAGCTGCATCTCGGCATACCGCTCAAGCAAGCTTGGCGATTCTGCTCTCGATTTGCATTGTCTTTGCACAAGAAAAGTTGCATCTCGAAATATTTTATGCCGGACGGCCAAGGAGAGCAGCTGAATATCTTTCAAGAACAAACAATTATATACCGTAAATATGATTCTTTTTTTCAGAACTCCATCACAAAGCGTTATTGCTACCGAAGCTGACCATCAGCTCAATAACGAGGAAATAAAGGAACTGTGCTGGCTTTATGGCGATGCCACACTCGTAGAAGACAACTGCCTCAGCGGATATTTCGTAGGCCCGCGCCGCGAAATGATTACCCCCTGGAGCACAAATGCCGTTGAGATTACACAAAACATGAATCTGAACGGCATTTCGCGTATAGAGGAATACTTCCCCGTAAGCAGCAAGGATGCCGACCACGACCCAATGCTGCAGCGCATGTACGACGGACTCGACCAGAGCATCTTCACTGTTGACCACAAGCCGGAGCCTATCAAGCACGTTGACAACCTTGAGGAATACAACGAGCAGGAAGGTCTGGCGCTGTCGCCTGAAGAAATTGAGTATCTGCACAAGATTGAGAAAGAGCTCGGCCGCCCGCTGACCGACTCAGAGATTTTCGGTTTCGCACAGATCAACTCAGAGCACTGCCGCCACAAGATTTTCGGCGGTGTGTTCATCATCGACGGCAAGGAGATGGAGTCGTCGCTCTTCAACATGATCAAGAAGACGACAAAGGAGAATCCTCACAAGATTCTGAGTGCATACAAGGATAACGTGGCTTTCTCTCAGGGCCCTGTAATCGAGCAGTTTGCCCCGGAAGACCAGTCAACATCTGACTATTTCCGTGTAAAGGACATCGAGAGCGTTATCTCTCTGAAGGCCGAGACACACAACTTCCCTACAACAGTAGAGCCGTTTAACGGTGCCGCTACCGGTACGGGCGGTGAAATCCGCGACCGTATGGGCGGTGGCGTAGGTTCATGGCCTATCGCCGGAACAGCCGTTTACATGACTTCTTATCCGCGCATCAACGGCGGACGCGACTGGGAGGACATCCTGCCCGTGCGCAAATGGCTGTATCAGACACCTGAGCAGATTCTTATCAAGGCTTCTAACGGTGCGTCAGACTTCGGCAACAAGTTCGGTCAGCCGCTGATCACAGGTTCTGTGCTTACGTTCGAGCATAAGGAAGGCGACGAGAAATATGCTTACGACAAGGTTATCATGCTTGCCGGAGGCGTCGGCTACGGCACAAAGCGCGACTGCCTGAAGAAGGAGCCGCAGAAGGGTAACAAGGTTGTCGTTGTAGGTGGCGACAACTATCGCATCGGTCTCGGCGGCGGAAGCGTTTCTTCTGTAGACACAGGCCGCTACAGCAACGGCATTGAGCTCAACGCCGTTCAGCGTGCCAACCCCGAGATGCAGAAGCGTGCTTACAACCTTGTACGTGCCTTGTGCGAGGAAGATGTAAACCCGGTTGTCAGCATCCACGACCACGGTTCGGCAGGACACGTCAACTGTCTGTCAGAGCTCGTTGAGGAGTGCGGAGGTCAGATAGACATGACCAAGCTGCCTATAGGCGACAAGACACTGTCGAGCAAGGAGATTATAGCAAACGAAAGTCAGGAGCGCATGGGTCTGCTCATTGACGAAAAACATATTGAACACGTGCGCAAGATAGCTGAGCGCGAGCGTGCTCCGCTGTATGTGGTAGGCGAGACCACAGGCGACGCCCACTTCTCGTTCGTTCAGGGCGACGGCGTTAAGCCTTTCGACCTCGACGTTGCTCAGATGTTCGGTCATTCACCAAAGACATATATGGTGGACAAGACCGTAGAGCGCCACTATGAAGACGTAACTTACAGCCAGGACAAGCTCGACGAGTATCTCAGCCGCGTGCTGCAGCTTGAGGCCGTTGCCTGCAAAGACTGGCTCACAAATAAGGTTGACCGCAGCGTTACAGGTAAGATTGCGCGCCAGCAGTGTCAGGGCGAAATACAGTTGCCTCTGTCTGACTGCGGCGTCGTAGCTCTCGACTATCGCGGACGCAAGGGTATAGCCACAGCCCTCGGACACGCTCCTCAGGCAGGTCTGGCTTCTCCCGAGGCAGGCAGCGTGCTGTCAGTGGCCGAGTCGCTCACCAACATCGTATGGGCTCCGCTCGAGGACGGTCTCGACAGCGTAAGCCTCTCTGCCAACTGGATGTGGCCCTGCCGCTCACAGGAAGGCGAGGATGCACGTCTTTACAGCGCAGTCAAGGCTCTGTCAGACTTCTGCTGCGACATCAAGGTGAACGTTCCTACGGGTAAAGACTCTCTCTCAATGAGTCAGCAGTATCCCGACGGAACAAAGATTATCAGCCCGGGAACAGTTATCGTCAGCAGCGGCGGTGAGGTTTCAGACATACGCAAGGTGGTTTCTCCCGTTGTTGTCAACGATGCCAACTCAAGCATCTATCACATCGACTTCTCGTTCGACGAGCAGCGCCTGGGCGGAAGTGCCTTTGCACAGAGCCTTGGCAAGGTAGGCGACGACGTTCCTACTGTGAAGAATCCCGAATACTTCCGCGATGCGTTCAACACCGTTCAGGAGCTTATCAAGAAAGACCTCGTAATGGCAGGTCACGACATCAGCGCCGGCGGTATGATAACCACTCTTCTCGAGATGTGCTTCGCCAACACAAAGGGCGGCATGGACATCGACCTGAAGGAGATTGGCGGCGACGACATGGTTAAGATTCTTATGGCAGAGAACCCCGGCGTTATAGTTCAGATTGCCGACAAGGATGCTGAAGAGTTCAAGACCATAATGGACAACAACAGCATAAGCTACGCCATGATAGGTAAGCCGGCTGTAGGCACACGCACGCTGAAGGTTGCCAAGGGTGTGTTCAACCACGAATTTGACATCGACGCTCTGCGTGACGTATGGTACAAGACTTCATATCTGCTCGACCGCGACCAGAGCATGAACGGATGTGCCGACGCACGCCATGACAACTATAAGAAACAGCCGCTGGAGATGAAGTTCAACGACTCGTTCACAGGCAAGCTCGAGCAGTATGGCATTTCAGCCGACCGCCGCGAGCGCACAGGCATCAAGGCTGCCATCATACGTGAGAAGGGAACCAACGGCGAGCGCGAGATGGCTTACTCGCTCTATCTTGCAGGCTTCGACGTTAAGGACGTGATGATGACCGACCTTATCAGCGGCCGCGAGACTCTCGAGGACATCAACATGATTGTGTTCTGCGGCGGTTTCTCTAACTCTGACGTGTTAGGCTCTGCCAAGGGATGGGCAGGAGCATTCCTCTTCAATCCGAAGGCTAAGGAGGCTCTCGACAAGTTCTATGCCCGCAAGGACACCCTGTCGCTCGGCATCTGCAACGGCTGCCAGCTGATGGTTGAGCTCAACCTCATCAATCCTGAGCACGAGAAGAAGGCCAAGATGCTGCACAACAACTCACACAAGTTTGAGAGCAGCTTCCTCAGCCTTGACATACAGCAGAACAACAGCGTAATGTTCGGCTCGCTGAGCGGCAACAAGCTGGGCATATGGGTGGCTCACGGAGAAGGCAAGTTCTATCTGCCCGAAGGCGAAGACAAATATAATGTTGTTGCAAAATACAACTATGCCGAATATCCGGGCAACCCCAACGGCTCTGACTATGCCGTTGCCGGTATCTGTTCAGCCGACGGACGCCATCTGGCAATGATGCCTCACCTTGAGCGCGCCATCTTCCCGTGGCAGAACGCATGGTATCCGGCAGACCGCCGCAACGACGACGTTACGCCGTGGATTGAGGCCTTTGTCAATGCGCGCAAGTGGATTGAAGAGAACAAATAATAAACAAGCAAGCTGAAAAGTAAAAAGACAAGAGCCCTGTCATGACGGCCGTCAGCACAGCCCGTGGCGCCTTTACTGCAAGGCGGTGCGGCAAAGGCCGGACAAGGCGGAGCGCGTGTCTTTTTACTTTTCGTTTTTAAACAACTAAAACAAGGATGAGCAACTTTTATTTAGAGAGCTTCAAGACTTTTTTCAAGATAGGCCTGTTCACCCTGGGAGGCGGCTACGCCATGATTCCTATAATAGAGTCGGAGGTGGTCGACAAGAAGAAATGGGTGAGCAAGGAAGACTTTCTCGACATCATAGCTATAGCCCAGAGCTGTCCGGGCGTGCTCGCCATCAACGTGAGCGTGTTTATAGGCTACAAGATGAAGAAGGTGAAGGGCGCTGTGTGTACCAGTCTGGGCACAGCCTTGCCCTCGTTTCTTATCATTCTGGCCATAGCCATGTTCTTCCATCAGTTTGAGGACAACAAGGTGGTTGCGGCCATCTTCCGCGGCATACGTCCGGCTGTTGTGGCTCTCATAGCCGTGCCTACGTTCAAGCTGGGACAGAGTGCCAAGATCACTCTTACTAACTGCTGGATACCCATTGCCGGTGCGCTGGCTATATGGCTGCTCGGCGTCTCGCCCATACTTGTTATCCTCATTGCCGGCATCGGCGGCTATGTCTACGGCAAGTATATAAAGCCTACGGAGTGACATTAATCTAAAAAAATGACGAACCAAATAAAGAGCATATTCTTATGATTTACCTGTATTTGTTCATAACGTTCTTTCAGATAGGTCTGTTCGGCTTCGGTGGCGGCTACGGCATGCTCTCGCTCATTCAGGGCGAGGTGGTGCACAATCACGGATGGCTCACCACGGGCGAGTTTACCGACATCGTGGCCATAAGTCAGATGACTCCGGGCCCTATCGGCATCAACTCGGCCACCTACTGCGGCTATACTGCCGTTCACAATGCCGGCTACGGCTACTGGATGTCTATCCTCGGCAGCGTAACAGCCACCTTTGCACTGGTGCTGCCGTCGCTAATACTAATGATTCTGATATCGCGCCTGTTCATGAAATATATGAACACGCCCACGGTTCAGAGCGTATTCTCAGGCCTTCGTCCTGCCGTTGTCGGACTGCTCGGCGCTGCCACTCTGCTGCTTATGACTCCCGAGAACTTCAGTGCCCCGTCTGTCAATCCCTGGCAGTTCTGGATTAGCTGTTTCCTCTTTGTGGCAACCATGGTGGGCACGTGGCATTTCAAGATCAATCCGATACGCATGATATGCTACAGCGGCTTTGCCGGACTGATTCTGTTATACTGATAAACATAGTTTGAGATAATATCCCCTTGGCTCTTCGGTTGTTGTGAGTTGAGGGGATTTTTTATTGCATAATTTCCGTAAATACAGATTCCGCTTTACGCAAAACGCCATCAACTGTATTGCAAAAGGTAGCTTTTCACATGCTCAAAGGTGGCCTTTTGCATTATGAAAAGGCATGTTTTGCAGTATGAAAGGCTACTTTTTGCGCCATGTAACATGGCGGCAGAGAGCATAAGCAAAAAAGTTTTTGTTAAAAACTCGTCACTCGTCACATCATGGTTTAATGTGCTGTCTGTCAGAATGTTATGGTGTGACGAGTTGATTTCGGAACTCGTCACCGCCGGAGACAGCAGGGCTTGCGTGACGAGTTGGAATCTCAACTCGTCACACTCTAATGCTTTGTAAATCAGAAGGTTATACGCTGATGTGACGAGTGATGAGTTTTTAAAGAAAAATAATTACGCTTTATATTCCTGCTTTGGGTTGACTTCATGCAGGCCAACACCTGTTTTTCGTTGACTATAGCCCGTGTTATCGCTATTGCCGGTCGACTTTATGCGCCATTGTATGTTATTTGTTTTTGCGTTGCCGTATGCTTAATGATTGATGTTAAGTGCCGATAGTCAGTATGAATATATAGCGACAAAATAAAATTCCGGCAGATTTTTTAATGTCTGCCGGAACATGAAGCATTGTATTGTAATAAGCCTATTTAATTAGATTCGTAGTATTTCGGAAAAACCCTTTAATGTCTTTATATTGTTACGTCATATCTGATGTTTGTCATTTCTTCTTTTTGCCTCCCTTGCATAAGTTGATAAATTCTGCAAGATTGATACCAATATGTGTGGATGTGTAGAATGCTTTTGCACCCGTTGTGGTTTTATATACAGGAGTAAGACCTATTGACGTTCCAAAATATATTCCTGCAATACACATAGAGAAATCGAAGTTTAAGCCGAAACGGTTGAGCTTCAGACCATCAGGTACACTAGGCGCACTGCTGCCTGCAGCAGGTGAGAAACGGTATGAACCATTTGTGCGCATTTCGCCAGAGAATCCGACGTTGATGCAATAAGATGAATAATCGAGCTGGTATGATAGCATGACCGGTATACGCAGTATTCCGTAGTTCATATTATTGCCTGACGCTTTTTGATCAAGTTTTGTGAAGTTAAGCATGTCGCCCTGCATGCTTGCTGCGTAGTTCTTATCGAAGCACATGTGTACCCATGCGAGTTGAACGCCTCCTATTAGTCCAAACGTGTTGCTCTTATTGAATGGCAGGGCAAACGACCACGGCGTTATACCTATTTCGAACGATTTGCTTCTGCGGCTGTAGATGCCGTCACCATTGTCTGAGCATTTTTTATTGCCCATAAAATTGTATCCATACCATATTGTCGGCAGGTAAGGGCGGAATTTCAGGTTCTGCATTACTTCTGTAGGAACTAAAGGTGAGCCGACATATATTTGCTCCACTTCCTGTCCGTCTACATATTCCATTTCGCGCGTCTTTGTGAATTCATAGCCGTTTTTGTCGTACACCTTTACAATAGTTTTCTTGTCCTGCACGTCTACAACTATTTTCTTGTCTTTCACGTTGAACGTAGTGTCGTTGGCCTCCTCGGCGTATGCTGTGGCAGAAAGTATGAGTGCCGTAAATAAGAATAGCAGTTTCATCATTAATGTGTTTTAGGGTTATTGTTTGTGTTATATACGTATGCCCAGTCCGAACGACACGGGATAGCATTTGGGTGCAACGCTGGTCTTGAGCAGCGGCGTGAGAGCCGTGCGCGCATAGATCATCAGACAGCCGTAGCCGGCGCGTATGTCGAGGTTGAGGCCTACGGGATTCATGTTTATGTCGCCCGTCTCGGTGGTCTTGTTCTTTCCGATGAAGTAGCGCGAGTGGTCGTTCCAGCGCAGTTCAATAGACGGACCTATTGCCGCGAACATATCAGCGCCGCCGGTGCGCTTCTGCCACTCTAACATCACCGGAATGCGGATGAAGGTGTAGCTTATGTAGCTCTTTTTGAGCGTCTCGCCCTCTATCTGCCTCATGGAGGTTATGCCGTCTGTTGTAGACAGCACGTAGTTGTCCTGAAAGTGATGATGCACCTGACCTATCTGAAACGCCGATGTAAGCGCCAGCGGATTGGTTATTCTGAAGGCCAGACTCGTCAGCGTGAAGCCATATTCCCACGACTTTGAGTCGCGTGTGTGCATGCCGGCGTTGCCTCCCGTGCCCATCACGCTTCCGGCAAGCTGGCTGAAGCCCATGAAGAACAGCGGATAGTGGCTTCTGGGCTTGCTCTTCTTGCGGTTGAGGCTTTGCGGAATGAAGGGCGACGTTACATATACGCGCTCAATCTCCTGTCCGTCAACAAAGTTAGTCTCGTATGTGCGGTTAAACTTCTTGCCGTCGCTGCCGTAGACAGATATTTTTGTGCTTCCTGCTGAATCGTTTACAACAATCTTCTTGTTGTTCACCACGAATGTAGTGTCGCCGGTTTCGGCGGCCATGCCCGTCAGGGGCAGCAGCGCCGCCAGAAGTAGTGTCTTTTTCATATTTGTCATATTTATTGTTTGTTTCTTTGATTATGCGTAACACAGTTTCATGATGTCGTCGGGCGACAGTTCGCCCTCTATGTATATCACCGTTCCCCGGTTGGGCTTCACCTTGCTGAACAGTATGTAGCGGTTGATGCCCTTGCTCTTTGGCGGCATTATGTAGTATCCGCTCACTATCTGGCCGTTCTCGACCACCTCGCGTATCTTCTTGGCGTTCTTTCTGTCGGCCTTCAGATAAGGCTCTATGCTTGCTCCGATGTTCTTGTAGGTAAGGCTCTTGTACACCTTCAGCTCATACCCCTTCAGCTTGGCGTTGTGCATCTCCACCATCTTGCAGCCCTTGGCATGTCCGAACCGCTGAAACACCTTGTTGACGTTAAGCCCCTCCTGCGCCATGGCTGGCGTTGCGGCTGTAAGGGCCAGTGCGGCTATGAGCAAGATGCGGCATAGCCCGTGCCACATAGTGCCGCTCCGTGCGCGGCTTGTGCCTTTGGCGTTGCGTCGTGTGGCCTCGCTGTTGCCGAAGTATGTGTTGACCGGCAGTCTGCATGCCGCGGCAAGGCGTGTCATGGCCGTTATCATTATCGCGCATACAACATCTATGGCGTCAGCATGCGTTGCCGGCAGTTGCGGGTTATAATATTGCTGTTTCATATCTCGGGTTAATGTTTTTTACATTGTTGTTTATATTATCGTCTTTCATGTGCCTGCATGAGGCGTTCAGCAGTAAGAGAGTGTCATTGGCGCATCAGTTCGAGCGCGCCAAAGTTGTCTTCCTCGTCAGATGATACCATTTCGAGAGCCTTCAGGGCTTCTTCCTCAACCACCTTCTTGTTGGTGTACACCTTTCCGTCTATTACGGCATAGTTGTCGCTCTGGCGCGGCAGTGCGATCATCACCACCGCAATAAGTATGGCTGCCGCTGCCGTAATGGCCGTGTATATCCATCCGTGGCGGCCGGTCTTCCTTGCTTTGTTGAGGCTGCTGTCGGCTGTTGGGGCAGTCTCGGCGGCGTCGGCCCGTTCTTCGGCAATGTAGGCAAACAAAGCCTTGTATGGCATCCATTCCTCAGGAATGTTGTTGTCCCTGTTGGTAAAATATCCGCGCAGAGCCCTTTCCTCAGCCGATGAAGTCTCACCGTCGAGATATTTGTCGAGCAGCTGCTTAATATATTCTTCCTTTTTCATCACACTATAAATATCGTTCAAAGCGTCAGTAAATCTTTTCTCTTGGCCCTTATGGCCGTAAGTTTTATAAAGTCCTCACGTATCTTGCGGCGTGCCCTCGACAGGTTTTGCCGTAGGCTTTCGGCCGTGCATCCCGTGATTTTCATTATCTCAGAGCTTTCGTAGCCCTCAATCTCCTTCATCTTGAATATCTGTCTTTGCAGTTCGGGCAGATGTTCAACGATAAGTCTTATCAGGTCGGCCTCGTCTTTGGCTTCGGCCCTGTGCCAGTCGTCGGCTGTCAGGCCTGTTGCTGAGGCCTTTCCGTCTTCCAGCCGGTCGTGGCGCCACTGGTCGCTGTATTTGTTGCGCAGCATGGTCATGGCCAGTGCCCTTTTGTTTTCATACCGGTCGAGCGTAGTCCGCATGCTCCAGAGCTTGAGCATCACCTCCTGCACCAGGTCCTCAGCGCTGTAGTCGTCTCCCGTAAGCTTGCGTGCCAGCCCTTTCAGCTCGTCGCGCATGGGTATTATTATGCGGTTAAATTCTTCCGGTTTCATCATTGTTTCATAAAGGTAACGTATGACGCGGAAAAACGTGACATTAAAAAAGAACTTTTTTTAAAATTTGTTTTGAAAAACTGGATTGAAGCCTGGCTGCCGATGTCGGCAGAAGCTTGCGGATTGCATTGTCTTAACTTCAATCGGTTGATTTGGGCTTGATGTTATCATAGCTCCGTCGTGCCTATGTTGAAAGCCTGTTGTGATAGGTCTTTCCCATGCTCGTCTGCCGATGTCGGCTTGTGTTTATAAAAATAATAACGGCCGGAGAAAATTTCCCCCGGCCGTAATATGGTCTGCCATGATGCGGCGTCTTTACTTCTTCACAAACTTATATCCCCTGACGTTGCCGTCGGCAGATTTTACAGTGGCAATGTATATTCCTGCCGGAAGCGATGACAGGCTGACAACGTTGCCTTTGGCAGTCAGTGTGGTGCGGCCTGCCGTGTCGCTGATAGCTATGCTCTTTGTGCCTTCGGCGGCCCGCAGTTCGTTGCCCGATATCATTATGCCTTCGCCCTCGCCTGTAACGGCTGTTACGCCTGTTCCTGTAGAGCCGGTGTATATGCCTATGTTGTCGAGCAGCAGACAGTCGCCGCCTTTGGTTCTGAGGCGTATTGCTATATAGATGTCCTTGCCGTCATAGTCGGCCAGACTTATTCCGCGTGTCTTCGGTTCTGCTGTCTCGCCTTCAACGTTGAGCACTTCTGTGTATGCTGCGCTGTTGTCTTCGGTGGCAGACACCATTATCTGATAGTCCTCAAGGAACTGCTGATTGAAAGAGTTTGCGTCCCACACGAGATAGCTGTCTTTGCCTTTGATGCTTACCTTCGGCATTATGAGCCAGCGGTCGGCCTGGTCGGTGCCCTCGAGCCATGATGTTCCTGCCAGCATATATTCGCCGAACACGTTATGCTCTACGATGTTGAACAGACCCCATCCGTCTGCGTTAAACTCGTCGCCGGCTGACGGGTCTACGGTGCCGTTGTCCTCGGCGCGGAATGTGAAGTCAGATGGAAGTTTGCCGTCCTCAAAGTCCCAGAATTTCACTGGCTTGCTTACTGCGGTGAAGTCTTTTGCCAGCACGTTGTTGTCGGCGTTCTCGTCGTTGTCGTTTGCAACTTCCACCTTCAGCTTGTGGCTGCCGTCGCTCATGTCTGCCAGCAGGCCGCTGAACGTAACGGTTGTGGCGCTCTGAGCCTTCATGGCGATGGTGCTGTCTTTAACGGCCACGTCGTCGATGCTAACTGTTACTTTGGCGTCGAGGTCAGCCACGCCGCTGTTGGCCAGGTTGAATATCACGTCTTTGAGGTTGCTCTCGCGCACAAAGTCGTAAGGACTCTGCAGGTCGGAAACGGCAAGGTCGTTGAGGTTGCTTTCAACCTTCTCGAACGAAACGTCGTCAACGAGAATGAGGTTCTGGTTCTTGTCGCTGAACGCATAGAAGCCTAAATAGATGGTCTGCGCCTTGTCGAAATGAACAACGTTGACAGACTCCTCGTATTTGTTGTTCAGAATGGGGTTGAACTCCACAATCTTGTTGGTCATGGCCTCAGGCTTGGCCTCGTTGCCCCAGTATACGGCCATCTTCTCGGGATAAGAGTCGAGGTTTGAATACCAGAACTTCAGCACGTAATAGCCCGGTTCAACGTTTATCGGGTCGAGCATGGCCCAGTCGTCGCCGCTGTTGTTTGAGTCATAGCCGTAAGCCAGACATCCGTTGCCGGTGTGCGCCATGTTGAAGAAGCCTGATTCGATGCTTACGTCCCATGTGCCCTCGTCGTTGTTGAGGTTGTAGAAGGTGAAGTCCTGCGTGTTCTCCGAAGCCTCGAAGCCCATTGTGTAAGGAGCATTCAGCGGTGCCTTGTGCCTTACCGAGGTGTAGCATGTGTCGTTCGTGTGGTCGAAGTCGTCGGGATGAGTGGCCCATGCCTTTATTTCGTATGTGGTCAGCGGGGCAGAGAGGTCGGCTTTGGTCTTTAACGTATATTCAAGTGTCTCGCCGGCTGCGAGCGGCTCGCTCACAGTCTCGTTGGCAATCTCCTTGCCGTCAACTGCAAACGCTACGTCAAACCCGCTCAGGTTAGTGCGTCCGCTGTTCTTTATCGCCACCTTTACTGTCTCCTGTCCGAGGCCGTAGCCCGTGACAGGGCTCAGTATCTCCGCAACTTTTATGTCTGTCGGGTTGGCAATAGGCTCAACCGTAACTGAGCAGAGATAAAGATAGTCCTTGTAAGCCGTAGATGTGGCGCGGAACGCTATGTGGAACGGTTCACCGGCCTTGGCGTCAACGAGAAAATAGCCCGACTGCTCGTCTTTCTTTATATTGTCGTATGTAGCCTCCTTGCTGGTCATGTCTTCCACGGTGCCGCCCTTGCCCGAGTACACCTCCATGCTCTCGCCATACATGCTTCCGCTGAATGTGTATTTCACTATCAGCGTGCCGGTCTCATTTGGCGTTATGGCAGGCGAAATCAGCCAGTCGTCGCCGTTGTTGAAGTAGTCGTACTTATAAGCCACTTTCGACGGGGTGCCTTCTTCGTTGAAGAGCCATGTGGCGCCGTCGCTGTTGGCATCAACAACGGTCCATGTGTTGAACTCGTCAACCGTCTCAAATGCTGTTGTATAGATTGCGTCTGCATGTGCAGAAACAACCGACAGCATAAGGAAAAGTAAAAACGTAGATATCTTCCTCATAATAATAATGTTGGGGCTCACTTGACAATAAAGCCTGAACGCCCGCAAGGCTGATCCCCCTTTAACCTTACGAAAGTTGGCCTGATGAAATGTTTAGATTATAAATATAGTAAAAGAATCGTTATGTATGGTTGCAAAATGAAATACTTTAATTAAAATTAACTCAAAAATGAAAGCAAACAGAAGTTTGGTAGATAATATGTGATATATGGAACAAATAACGTGAGACATAAGACGGCGACAAAATGAAGCAGAAAGACGGCCGAAAGCATGAATAGAAATAGATAAAACCGTCTATAGCTTAATGAAATATTGTGGCTTGGTAACGTCGAAAAACACATCTCCTGTCATGTTCTGCATTTGGTGTTTTTGATAAATAAAGCAAACGGAGTTTGTAAACATTTATGACATTTCCCGTCCGTTTGACGCTCTCAGAATGGCGATGTCTGTCCTCAATCCAATTTTTACCTTGAAAATCGCCATATTTTGCCCATTTCTGTTAAGTCGTTGTCCTACAGATGCTTACGTGAAAATGCGATCAAAATAGCAATAGTTAAAAAACATTACTTGGCCGTTTATCACTCAAAAGTGGCCCATTTACGATGCGTTACTCATCGCTTTTCGCATCAAAAGCAACCGTTTTAGCATCAAAAAACGATTATTTTAGCTTGGTTTTATGAGGTAAAAGTGAATAGAAGTTAATATGCCTGCTGCGTAAAGACTATTATTTTAACTTTTGTTATAATTTTATTTTCTAGATTGAGAAAATATTTTGTTATGATTATTTACCAAAGAAATGATTCTTGGAATGTATTATATATAACTCGTTGGCGGAATTAATTTAGTGCATATTTAATTCTGTCGAGGGACTTGTTGTTGATAAAGTTTACATATTGCAGGACGGTAAGTGCACTATTTTTGCTGATGATTCTGACAAACATACCATTTGTTATTTTATGTATAATTTCTGACGCCCATAAATTGGTCTGTATGTTGCGAAAATAAGGTTTCTATTATTTTCATAACGATATTCTTGCGTATTTCTTCACGCAAGCCTGAGGTTTTCCTCTTGCAGTCATTGAAATATCTCTTGAATATGAGATTTGGAATTTTGGATTTGTACTCTTGTCGTTTGTGTTCAAACAGCCATTTATCGCTGTCTATGCTCTCCGTTTCAGCAGTCAAAGACAAGGCTGTCACTCCCCAATCTGAAAACTTAGGGACTGGACCACAACGATGTATATTGCTATGTATAATATTTTTAGTGTGTTGCTTGCATATTTCAAGTATTTTTACGAATTTTGTATATAGGTTATACATCTGATGAGCGAAACTTAATGGACTAGGTATCATTAAGTTAGTAAAGTTCAAATATATGTGCAACTTTTTACTCATGTTTATCAACGTAAATTAATTCCGCTAACGGATATATACATTATTTTTTTGCGTACTTACTGTATTCAATTATGGATAAAATTATATCATTGTTAAATAGGACAAAATTAGTAACTTATCGTGCTAATACAATATTTTTGGAAAAGGAGAAGCGGGGTGAAAATTTCAATATATTTGAGATTCTAAAATTAAGGCAAGATGAAACGAAATTGCATACTCCTTTTTTAGCTGAATTATTATCACCTAATGGTTCGCATGGATTAAAAGAACTATTCCTGCGTGCTTTTATCGAAAAATTCTTGAATAACATAGATTTTGATTACAAAAGTGCTAGTGTTAAGTCTGAGTTTAATATCGGTTATAAGTCTGAAGAGTGTACCAAAGGTGGAAGAATTGATATTTTTATAAGTGATGAACAAGGGAATGCTATAATAATTGAAAATAAAATATATGCTTGTGATCAACAAAATCAATTATTGAGATATTACAATTATGCTAAAGATGAAAAGTTAAATGCGTATTTGTTTTATTTGACTTTAGATGGATGTTTGCCGCACAAGAAATCTACAGGAAATAAAGATATTGCATACGAATGTATATCTTATCGAAAGGATATTTTGGGGTGGCTTGATCGATGTGTGGAGTTATCAGCTTGTTTCCCAATTGTTAGAGAAACGATTAGACAGTATATTACAAATCTAAAAATGCTTTTAAATATTATGGATACAGATAGTTTGAATGAGATTGTAAAAGTAACAACCTCTAAAGAAAATATTGAGGCGACACTGGATATAATATCAAATCAGTGGAATATTATGACACAAATTCGAAAGAATTTTGTGTTAAGCCTTGAGGAAATAGCAGGACGTAATAATCTTATGTTTGGATATGATGAGGGAATTTGTTTTTTGGAAAAGGAGTGTTATATTTGGTTCTATAATCCTAAATTGTCTGATAAATGGGGAATTTATATAGGTGCAGATAAACATAATGCTTCCAATGGAGTTTTTTACGGCATAAGTCAATTGGAATATGGAAAACCGAGAATAAATAAAAAACAATTAGCTGAAATAGATTCGTTTTGGAATGAGCAAGAACAAACTTCTGATTTTCCTTTTGGTTGGGCATATCTTAGAGGAGAAAATGGCCAAGGCAATTGGTGGAATTGGTCTGACATTGATAGTTTGAAAGATATGTCTAATGGGAAAATGGGAGATTATATAGAGAATGAAATAATTAAGCCTGTTCTATCAAATAGATTGCTACAGAAAATAGATAAACTTACAAAAAAATAAAATATTCTTTCTAAGAACTTGATTTATAATCAAAATACGACACAAATTAAAATTTCGGCCAAGGTCATATTTTGATTATAAATCTTCAGGCATAGGGACGACAATAATAGAGTCGCTGCACCGTATTCCATAAAATACGTCGCGAACACGGCCCTGCTGTGGAATCAGAATGCCTTTCTCTATCAAATCTTTAATATCGCGCGCTGCCGTATCAGGCGATACCTTTACACGCTTTGCCCAGTTCTTGGTTGTCAGTTTACCAGGGTAACCGTCTAAATACATATTAAGAACTTCACGTTGTCTTTCAGACAGAATGGTTTCGGCATGGTTTTGCCAGAATATTGCCTTATTTAGGACTTTCGACAACGTTTCATCAGATTGCTCGACAGAACGGAGCAGGCAGTCAAGATACCAGACAATCCATTCTGTAATGTCACAATTTCCTTTTTGTGTTTCCTCCAGTATGTCATAATATTGTTTTTTGTCTTTGTTGATTTGATGCGATATGCTGAAAAAACGCATTTTTGAGTCTTCTGCTTGTGAAAGTGCCATATCAGCAATGGCTCGCCCGATTCGTCCGTTTCCGTCATCGAAGGGATGGATACATACAAACCATAAATGGGCTATTGCCGATTTTACATAGCCGTTATGGGTATCTGAATTGAACCATTCAAGAAACAAATTCATCTCATCGCTTATTTTTTCAGGAGCAGGTGCAATATAATGCACCTTTTCACGGCCGAACATTCCTGATATAACTTTCATTTCTCCGCTTCGATATTTTGCCACGTCTATTTTTGTAGGGCCGCTCCAGCCTGTCGGGAACAGGCAGTTATGCCAGCCGAAGAGTCTTTCGTTGGTGAGAGGGGCGTTGAAATTAACGGTCGCATCAAGTGCCATTTCAACTACTCCGTCTATATAGCGGGAAGATTCTGTAGGATTCTGTATTTGTACTCCAAGTTTGCGGGCTACCGAAGAACGCACCTGTTCGTTGTTCAATTCTACTCCTTCAATTTCTGATGATGCAATGATGTCATGGGAGATTGATTCCACCACGGCAGACATCTTGTCGTTAAAGCCTATTAGGCTAAGACGCCCCATCAGATAGCCCACAGCCTTGTGAACTTTGTTTAGTTCCTCGCCAACACGTTCTTTGTTCCACGAAAAGTGGGGCCATTCTTTATGTTCATATATATACATAGGCAGAATTGTTTTTTGCAAATATACAGTTTTGCGGACAATTAACCGCATATTTTGCGGCTTATTGTCCGCAAAGAACGATGATTTTAATGATTTCGTTATGTAAAATGTGATTTGTTTCTGTTTTTTGTGCAATGTATTTTGTTAGTCTTTCATTGGATATTTACATTGCTGGGCATGGGTTTATGTATTTGTTATTGCTGCTTTTTGTGTGTTTGATGAAAACAAAAAATCCTGATTTCGAAACGAAATCAGGATTCTGTTTGTTGAGAGTGGTACCACCAGGAATCGAACCGGGGACACAAGGATTTTCAGTCCTTTGCTCTACCAACTGAGCTATGGCACCATCGTTATTGCTTGATTGCGGGTGCAAAGATATGCCTTTTTTGTTAATCATACAAATTTTTGAGCATTTTTTTTGAAAAAAATGCACGAGTTTCAAAAAAATGCTTTACCTTTGCACTCGCTTTTAAGGCATCGGGATTTAGCGCAGTTGGTAGCGCACTACGTTCGGGACGTAGGGGTCGCTGGTTCGAGTCCAGTAATCCCGACCAGAAGAGGTCAACAGGTTGGAGACAGCATGTTGGCCTCTTTTGGTTTTTGAAGCTTTATTAAATTGGATATTTGGACAGAAAGACACAATAATTTTGTATATTTGTATGCCCGTTGTATCATTACGGGGGCATGGCTTGTGCTTTAAGCATGATGATTAAAATGCTGAAGCCGGTGGAGTGGGTGTCTTTATAATATAAAGTATGTCTTTGCCCGGACGGCAGTCGGTTTGCTGCGACAGGCATAACAGGGCTGACAGACTTATAAATAATATTGCAGGTTATGAAAATATCGGTTATTGGTGCCGGTGCCATGGGTGGAGCCATGGTGGAAGGCTTTGTCAAGTGCGGGATGTTGGCTGCTGCCGACATCACTGTTTCGGCTCCTCATGAAGCGACGCTCGAGCGCTTTAAAAGTCTCGGAGTTAATGTTACTACAGACAACAAAGCAGCGACAGCTGCAGGCGATGTGGTGTTTGTCGTGGTGAAGCCATGGCTGGCAGAGCAGGTGATAGGCGAAATACGGCCGGCTGTTGATTACAGTCGGCAGACCATTGTGTCGGTTATGGCCGGCGTAAGCGGCAGTCAGCTTAAGGAATGGTTTGGCGGAACAGACGGAAAGCTGCCCCGGCTGTTCATCGTGATACCCAACATAGCCATTGCCGTGAAAAGTTCGATGACGTTTATCGTTCCGGTTAATGCAGATGAAGAAACCACGGCTGCAATGGCTGCCCTGTTTGACTCAACCGGATTGCAGATGGTTACGGAGGAACGGCTGCTCGGAGCTGCCACTACGCTTGCATCGTGCGGCATAGCCTACGCCATGAGGTATGTCAGGGCTTCGACAGAAGGCGGCGTTGAACTCGGATTTAAGGCGCGTGACGCGCAGCGGATAGTGATGCAGACGATGAAGGGAGCCGTAGACTTGTTGCAGGCCAATGGCAGTCATCCGGAAGTTGAGATAGACAAAGTTACTACGCCCGGAGGCATGACGATACGCGGACTTAACGAAATGGAGCATGCCGGATTTACGAGTTCTGTGATACGCGGGCTGAAAGCCGGAATGTCGAAATAAGACCGAAACTTCAAAATGAATTTCTGATAACAGTGAAACCTGTATATTAGATAAATTATAATGCAAGTTTTATCCGTAATTTACGGATTGTAGAATATTTCGCTATTTAAGTTTCTTATTTTTCAAATTTAATTGTTACTTTTGGCAAGTTATATTTGGAGCCTGTGCAAAGGTGAAGATAAGAAATGCTCATGGCGGCTGCTATGCCAAAGCATCTGTCGTGATTAGCCGAAAGGCACTTGTCGCTTCGCCTTGTGAGTATGCAGCCGGTTTGCTCTTTGTGGGCGATGAGGCTGTAAACGTTGAATATTTTAAGGCAACAGAATCTGATTTGTTGAGAAGGTGTAAGACGATACGACATCTGCCATGCGTGATGCGCAGGCCTCCTGTCGCACTTTGCAGAATACAGGGCTGTAAATCTGCTACACTGTCTGACGGAAAGTCAGACGTTTTTATGAACTTTCAGGTATTAGGGAAATTTTTAATAAAAAGATATGAATACATTTATAAACGTAGAAGATATCGGCAATCTGCAGCAGGCACTTGCCGAAGCACAAGAAATAAAGAACGACCGCTTTAAGTATCAGCATTTTGGAAAGAACAAGACGCTGATGATGATTTTCTTCAACAACAGTCTGCGCACACGTCTCAGCACGCAGAAGGCTGCCATGAATCTTGGCATGAACGTGATAGTGCTCGACGTAAATGCCGGTGCGTGGAAGCTGGAGACAGAGCGCGGAGTAATCATGGACGGCGACAAGAGCGAGCACCTGCTCGAAGCCATTCCGGTGATGGGCTGCTATTGCGACCTTATCGGTGTTCGCTCGTTTGCAGGCCTGACCGACCGCGAGTATGATTATGCCGAAACCGTGCTCCATCAGTTTATCAAGTACAGCGGCCGTCCTGTGTTTGCCATGGAAACGGCAACGGTGCATCCTCTTCAGGCTTTTGCCGACCTCATTACCATTGAGGAGCACAAGACAAAAGCCCGTCCGAAGGTTGTCCTGTCATGGGCACCTCATTGCCGTGCATTGCCGCAGGCCGTTCCAAACTCGTTTGCGCAGTGGATGAACGCTGCCGACGTAGACTTTGTTGTCACTCATCCCGAGGGTTATGAGCTCGATCCGAAGTTTGTTGGCAATGCCCGTGTTGAGTACGACCAGATGAAAGCCCTTGAAGGAGCCGACTTCGTTTATGCCAAAAACTGGAGCTGTCCCGGCGTGACCAGTCCGGCTGATTACGGCAAGATATTGAGCAAGGACATGTCGTGGACAATAGACGCGGCACACATGGCTGTTACAGATAACGGCAAGTTTATGCATTGTCTGCCTGTCCGCCGTGGTCTTATCGTAACAGACGATGTGATAGAAAGTCCTAATTCGCTCGTCATTCCAGAAGCAGCCAATCGTGAGATTTCTGCTTCTGTGGTAATCAAGCGAATGCTCGAGTCATTATAGAATTCAACATTTTAAATCATATTTGCTAACGGAGAATGCAGGCCGATGATGACAAGTCGGGTCTGCATTCTTTATGGCTACAACCGGAAATAATTCAGGCATTTATATATTAATACTCATTTTACTGAGTAAAAGGATATATTAAAAATAAAAATGGATAACATTGTCATACAGATGATCATACTCCTGCTGCTTGTAGTGGCGGGATTTGTTTCAAACAGATGCGGACTTATGGGCGGCGATTTCGACCGTAAGTTGTCAGGTTTTATTATCAATGTGTCGTGTCCATGTCTTATCATATCGTCAGTGATGGGCGACGTTTTTCCCGACCGGGGCATGATATTGCCATTGCTCGGCGTAGGCATGATTACTTATGTACTGCTGTTTTTGATAGCCTATTTCCTTCCACGCTATTTTGTCCGCAAAGCCGACTATCGCGGAATGTATAGTTTTATGCTTATGTTTGCAAACGTTGGTTTTATCGGCTATCCCGTTGTGGCATCAATCTTTGGCAGCCAGGCCGTATTCTATGCCAGTCTGCTCAACATACCCAACACACTTTTCATCTTTATTGTCGGTCTGTCGTTTGTCCTTGGAAGCACAGACGGACACAAGTTTAATGTCCGCACGCTGTATTGTCCGCCAATGGTGGCGTCTTATGTCTCGATAGTTATAGTGGCCCTTGGGCTTGATTCCATACCGAGGGTTGTGTCTGAGCCGTTTCATCTTTTGGGAGGCATCACCGTTCCGGGAGCGTTGCTTGTTATCGGTTCTTCGATGGCCCAGATGGATACCCGTCATATACTCGGCACAAGGTCGGTCTATGTCATGTCAGCTTTCCGTCTCTTGATAATCCCCGTGGCCATATATTTCCTGTTGCGCCTTTGTGGAGTAGACGAGACAATCAACCGCATCAACACCGTGCTTATTGGCATGCCGGTGGCCTCTTATGGCACGATGTTTTGCCTGAGATACGGGCGCGATGAGAGCGAGATGGTTGAGGGCACGCTGATCACTACCATTCTTTCCGTTGTCACCATACCTTTGCTTACGCTGATATTTTGATGCGCAGATGTTGACCGGTGTGAATGAAATATTATGTCTTTGATGTCAATTTTGTGATAAAAAAGCTGTTTTTGCGTATGCTTTAAATTTTAAAGCATTATTTTTGCGCCTAAAAAGAATATCTGCTTATGGAAAAATATGCTGTTCTGTCGGCCGTTGCCAGGGGAAATTTCTGGGAGCGGCTGTGCCATCTCTACATGAAGACGGGCGATTATGTTGATATGGAGAATCTTGAAAACCGCCATATCGTTTATGTTAAGGTGTTTCTTAGCGACATCCGCAACCAATATGCCGCTCTGCTCGAGTCGCAGCTGTGGCACGACTATCTTTCGCATGTGCCGTGTTCCGTGGTAGGGCAGGCACCGCTTGACGGGTCGAAGGTTTCGCTTCTTGTATGTACGTCTGATGCTTCGTCGGCTTCTTCGTTTTGCAGTTTAAGGCTCTGTGAGGCCGATATGGCCGGTAAGGATGCCTATGGGCAGGCTGTGGCTCTGTTCGAAAAGTTTGTCGGCTCGGCTAATCTTGCCGATGACGCTTCAGGAGTTGGCTGCCTGCGCGTGTGGCTTTATGTGGCTGATACTGACGGCTGTCTTGATGCCGTTGAGAAAGCACGCGACGACGTGTTTGGGCGTCATGGCATTGATGCCGGCAAATTGCGTATGGCGGTTACGGTTGTTGGCGGAGTAACACATGCCGACGGAGCCGTGGTGGCTCTCGACTATCTGTCGTTTGGTGATGATGCCAAGGCTGTCGTTCCTCCTTGCTCTGATGAAGGCTCGGCAAAAGATGAGTCTGCCGCAGGCTATGGCTGTATAGACCTTGGCGTAGATTTAGGCAGCGGGTTGCGTGTTGACATCCCTCCGTTCGTACTTCCTTCTGCGACTGATGCCGACATGAGTCAGCTCGATGTGCGCCAGTATACCGGACAGATTCTTGGCGACATGGGCGTAAGGCTTAAGCGCTACGGTCTGACGATGAACCACGTAAGTTGCTTTGTGGCTTATCTTCGTGACTTTTCTGACTATACCGATGTCGACCGTCTGCTCTCCATGGCTTTCCCTTATGTGCCTCACGCCATTGTATGTGCCGACGGAGCCGGCGGCTGCTTGCCGGTGATGATAGAGTGTGTGGCCGAGAGACCTGCTGAGGCCTGACACGGGGCCTATCTGTCATGTACAGCGACATTTACGTCTGTCACAATGTCTGTATATACGGAATATTTGTGAATAATCAATGATTTTTATTAAAACAAAGGCATTTGTCGCTTTTTTTGCTTATGTTTGCATAACATATTATGCCTGCTTTGCCGGGCATTTAAGAGTTAGGAGATAAAAAAGAAATCATAAAAATAACAAAACCGAAAAGAAAAAATGAACGAAGAAAGATTGTATGATCTCATACGCGAGAAAGAAAACATCGCGTCGGTAGCCTTCCCGTCGCTTATGCGCAAGGTTTACGTGTGGATGACTCTGGCCCTTGTCATAACAGGCTTTGTGGCTTATGGCGTGGCCTCAAGTCCCGGCATAATAACAGCCCTGGTGTCTAACAAACTGCTGTTCTGGGGCTTGTTCATAGCCGAGCTGGCTTTGGTATGGACTGTTTCGGCACGCATCAACCGCCTGTCGCTCACCACAGCCACACTGCTGTTTATCCTTTATTCTGCCCTTAACGGAGCCACGCTGTCGCTTATTCTGCTCGTATATACAATGCAGTCTATTGCCAGCGTATTCTTCATCACGGCCGGCACGTTTGCCGTTATGGCAGCCATAGGCTATTTCACCAAGGCCGACCTGTCTTCATTGGGCAAGATACTTATGATGGCCCTTATCGGTCTGATCATTGCCACTGTGGTCAACGCCTTCCTGCTTAAGAGCGGCGGCTTCAGTCTTATACTTAGCTACGTCGGCGTACTGATCTTTGTCGGTCTTACAGCCTACGACACTCAGAAGATAAAGCAGATGCTGATTATGGCAGACGATGTTAACGAGGAGACACAAAAGATAGCCCTTTTAGGTTCGCTTTCGCTCTATCTCGACTTTATCAACCTCTTCCTTTATCTGCTCAGGATATTCGGAAACAGCAGAGAATAAAAGATTCATCAGTTGCGCCTTTTGATGGTGCAAATTATAAGTGTTGAAGCAGGATGCAGTTGTGCATCCTGCTTTTTTGTTGAATATATATTCAGAAATATGTGAAAAATAGTTCTGTTGACGTATTTTTATACAAAAATGTTTGTATATATACGTGAATGGTTGTATATTTGCAAACATAAATGAATAAATATACAGGCAAATGAAATCAAAGAACGGTAGATTACAGACTTTGCGTATGCTTATCTCGAGCCAGGAGCTTTGTTGTCAGGACGAGGTGCTCAAGGCTCTTGAGAAAGAAGGCTACAAGGTTACGCAGGCCACGTTGAGCCGCGACATGAAACAGCTTAAGGTGGCAAAGGCTACAAGTTTGAGCGGCAAATACTTCTATGTGCTGCCCAACGAGACGATGTATAAGCGCGTGTCGAGCCCTAAGACGGCTGCCGAGATGCTGCTTACGTCTGGATTTATGTCTATCAACTTTTCTGGCAACATGGGCGTTATTAGGACACGTCCGGGCTATGCCAGCAGTCTGGCTTACAACATCGACAACAGTGGCATACCATTGATATTGGGCACTATTGCCGGCGATGACACTATTTTTATTGTCATAAAGGACGGTGTGAGGCACGGAGACATTGTGGCCGAGCTGCGCAACGTCATTCCTGACATAAAATAAAGGTGGCAATAGATAATAAATAACAGAAACTTTTTAATATAAACAATGTATCAATGCCGGTTTCGTCCGGTCTTTCCCGTGCCTCATTTGGTTCGGGCAGGGACTTGACATCCTTTACGGCAGAAACGTTATAATGATGAAAGAAATTGAAGTAATGGTGGCTGATGCGTCACATGAGAAATATGTTGACACCATTCTCGATACAATGGCGGCAGCCGCCAAAGTGCGCGGAACGGGTATTGCCAGCCGTAGCCATGAGTATCTGGCAACCAAGATGAGAGAAACCAAGGCCGTTATAGCCCTGTGTGACGGAAGGTTTGTCGGCTTCAGCTATATTGAGACATGGGGCAACAAGCATTATGTAACCACTTCGGGACTTATCGTTCATCCCGACTACAGAGGCATGGGCGTGTCGAAGCGCATTAAGGACATGACCTTCACGCTGGCCCGCACACGCTGGCCTAAGGCAAAGATATTCAGCTTGACGAGCGGTTCGGCCGTGATGCGCATGAACACGCAGCTGGGCTATCTGCCCGTAACCTTTGCCGACCTTACAGACGACGAGGCATTCTGGCGCGGATGCGAGGGCTGCATCAACGTAGACGTGCTGAAGCGCACGGGCCGCCGCTACTGCATCTGCACAGGCATGCTTTACGACCCGGCCGAGCATGAGGGCGACAAAACTCCGATAGAGTTGCCCGCAAACGTTATTGAGAGAATTAAAAGAATTGGAAACTGATTAAAAAACATATTTGTTATGGCAGACAAGAAAAAAGTAGTTGTGGCATTCTCAGGTGGACTCGACACCTCTTACACAGTGATGAAACTATCGCACGACATGGGCTATGAGGTCTATGCTGCATGCGCCAACACTGGCGGATTCAGCGACGAGCAGCTCAGGCAGAACGAGGAAAACGCCTACAAACTGGGCGCAAAGGAGTATGTCACGCTCGACGTTACACACGAATATTATGAGAAAAGTCTGAAATATATGATTTTCGGCAATGTGCTCCGCAACAACTGTTATCCCATTTCAGTGTCGTCAGAGCGCATCTTCCAGGCCATAGCCATTGCGCGCTACGCAAAGCAGATTGGTGCCGACGCCATTGCTCACGGTTCAACGGGAGCGGGCAACGACCAGATACGTTTCGACATGACGTTCCTCGTTATGGCTCCTGGCGTTGAGATTATCACGCTTACACGCGACAAGGCTCTGTCGCGTAAGGAGGAGGTCGACTATCTTAACGCTCACGGATATTTTGCCGACTTCACCAAACTGAAATACTCTTACAATGTTGGCATCTGGGGCACTAGCATCTGCGGCGGCGAGATTCTCGACTCGGCACAGGGACTGCCCGAGGAGGCTTACCTGAAGCACGTTACACGCAACGACGAGAGCGAGCTGCGCATAGAGTTCAAGAAGGGAGAAATAGTTGCCGTCAACGGTGAGAAATACGACGACAAGGTTAAGGCCATACAGAAGATTGAGGAGATAGGTGCTGCTTACGGCATAGGCCGCGACTGCAACGTTGGCGACACTATCATCGGCATAAAGGGCCGTGTAGGCTTTGAGGCTGCCGCTCCGAAACTGATAATAGAGGCTCACCGCATGCTCGAGAAATATACGTTGAGCAAATGGCAGCAGTATTGGAAAGACCAGGTTGCCAACTGGTATGGAATGTTCCTGCACGAGAGTCAGTATCTTGAGCCTGTAATGCCCGACATCGAGGCTATGCTCACCAGCAGCCAGCGCAACGTAAACGGTACGGCCATACTGAAGCTCCGTCCGTTAGGTTTCGAGTGCGTAGGCGTTGATTCGCCCGACGATCTGCTTAAGTCAAAACTTGGCGAGTACGGCGAGATGCAGCACGGCTGGACAGCCGAAGAGGCCAAGGGCTTCATAAAGGTGCTGAGCACTCCGCTGAGAGTTTATTACGGAATACACGAGGACGAGGAAAGATAACGGTATGATAGGCCGAAAATTATATTTGTCGGATAAAGACCGCAAGATTGCGGGCGTATGTGGCGGCTTGGCCGACTATTTCGGAATAGATTCTACCATTGTACGTATATTATGGGCTTTGGCCGTAATGGTGAGTTATGGCACAGGCTTCATTCTTTATCTCGTCTTTTGGCTTATCGTTCCACGAGAAAGAAATATACTTCCTTGAAAACTGCAATGATCAGGGTTGAGTGAATTTAGATAGAGTGAAAAGTGAATAATTCAAATGCTGAGTTGCTTTATAATGACAATAAAACTACAAAGCTATTGTTCTGTCGGATTTGTAATCCGACAGTATAAAGTATCAGGATCTGTGATCCGAAACTCATACCTATTAATAAAAAATAGGAAGTAGGCAAATTGAATTTAGCTTCACAGATTGTTGGCTCTTTATTTATAGCAACAAGGCATTTGACTTTAACTCCTAGCCAACTTGTTGGCGATAACTCCTCTAACTCCTTTAACTACTTTAAAATGATAAAAATCGGAATACTTGGTGCCGCCGGATATACCGGCGGCGAACTTATAAGATTATTGATAAATCATCCGCAGGCAGAGATTGTGTTTGCCAACAGCGAGAGCAACGCAGGCAATCCTGTTACGGATGTTCACGAAGGACTTTACGGCGACACGGATATGTGCTTCACGTCGGATATGCCGTTCGATAAAGTAGACGTTGTGTTCTTCTGTTTCGGTCACGGCAAGAGCCGTCAGTTTCTTCAGGAACACGACATACCGGCCAACGTCAAGATAATAGACCTTGCGCAGGACTTCCGTCTGGCTGAGCCGGGCAACGACTATGTCTATGGTCTGCCAGAAATCAACCGCGACAAGATAGCCAAGGCCAATCATGTGGCTAACCCCGGATGCTTCGCAACCTGCATACAGCTCGGTCTGTTGCCTGCCGCCGCCATGAAACTTATCAACGACGATGTAGCCGTTAATGCCATTACGGGCAGTACGGGTGCAGGACAGAAGCCCGGTGCGACAACGCATTTCAGCTGGCGCAACAACAACCTGAGCATCTACAAGGCGTTCTGTCATCAGCACGTGCCCGAGATAAGGCAGAGCCTCACGCAGGTGCAAGGCTCGCTCGATGCCGCCATCGACTTCATACCCTATCGTGGCGACTTCGCCCGCGGCATCTTCGCCACCTGCGTAGTGAAGACCGACGCCCCGGCAGACGAGATAATAGAGGGCTACAAGTCGTTCTACAAGGACGCCCCCTTCACTCATTATGTCGACAAGGCCATCGACCTGAAGCAGGTTGTAAACACCAACAAGTGCCTCGTTCACTGCGATAAATTCGGCAACAAGCTTCTCATCACTTCATGCATAGACAATCTCCTTAAAGGTGCCGTAGGTCAGGCCGTTCAGAACATGAACACCATGTTCGGCATTGACGAGACAGAAGGACTAAGATTAAAGCCAACGGCTTTTTAAGTGAAAAAATAAAAGAGAAAAGTGAAAAATCCAATTGTGCTGTAATGAAAGACAACAATCCGTTTAACAGGGCAGATTCACCTTTGCATAATAAGAGTTATGATTTTGCCATCAGAATTGTGAATATGGTGAAATATATAAAATGTTCTGACAAGGAATACGCACTTACAAACCAGGTGCTTCGGTCTGGTACGGCAATTGGAGCATTGGTGAGAGAAGCCGAATATGCCCAAAGCGCATCTGACTTTATCAACAAATTGTCAATAGCTTTGAAGGAATGTAATGAAACACTCTATTGGCTTAATCTTCTCCGTGATACTTCTTATATTGGTGAAAAGGAAGCTCAAAGTATCATTTCTGATTGCAGGGAGCTTCTCGCCATGTTGATAACTTCAGTTAAAACTGCTAAACAACGTAACAATAAACTACAGTGATAAGGTAAAGTGAATGGCCTTGTCTGCCTGTAAATAATATATTGCAACATGGCAAATGGATTTTTCACTTTTCTCTTTTCACTCTTAACTTAAATAAAATGACCCTATTCGACGTTTATCCATTATTCGACATTAACATAGTAAAAGGTCGTGGCTGTTCTGTTTGGGACGACAAGGGACAGGAGTATCTCGACCTTTACGGCGGTCATGCCGTTATAAGTATTGGCCACTGCCATCCGCATTATGTAGAGAAACTCACAGAGCAGCTCAATGCCCTCGGCTTTTACAGCAACTCTGTAATCAACGACCTTCAGCGTCAGCTTGCCGAAAGACTAGGCAAGGCGTGTGGCTACGACGACTATCAGCTGTTCCTGATCAACAGCGGAGCCGAGGCTAACGAGAACGCGCTGAAGCTGGCTTCGTTTAAGACGGGACGCACGCGTGTGCTGTCTGCCTCAAAGGCGTTCCACGGACGCACCTCGCTTGCTGTTGAAGCGACTGACAATCCTAAGATTATCGCGCCCATCAATGCCAACAATCACGTAACTTATCTGCCTCTTAACGACCTTGAGGCATGGGAGCGCGAACTGGCTAAGGGCGACGTCTGCGCCTGCATCATAGAGTGCATACAGGGCGTGGGCGGCATAAAGCTCGCCACTGAGGAGTTTGCCAAGGGACTTCAGGCAGCATGCAAGAAATACGGTGCTGTGTTGATATGCGACGAGATACAGTGCGGCTATGGTCGTTCGGGCAAGTTCTTCGCTCATCAGTGGCTCGGCATACGTCCCGACCTTATCACCGTGGCCAAAGGCATCGGCAACGGCTTCCCCATGGGTGCCGTACTTATCTCGCCCGACTTCAAGCCCGAATACGGACAGCTCGGAACAACCTTTGGCGGTAACCATCTGGCGTGTGCAGCAGCTCTTGCCGTGCTCGACGTTATTGAGAGCGAGCATCTTGTAGACAATGCGCATGAGGCAGGCGAATATCTCATGGCTAAACTGAAGGAACTTCAGGCCGAGGAGCCTCACATCAAGGAGGTGCGTGGTCGCGGCCTCATGATAGGCATCGACCTCGACATACCTCACAAGGCGCTGCGTCAGAATCTTGTCTACACCCTGCATTGCTTCACGGGCTGTGCCTCAACAAACATTCTCCGTCTTCTTCCGCCCCTGTGCTTCACCAAAGCCATGGCCGACGATTTCATCGGACGTCTCAAAAAGGCGTTCGCCGAGATTTAGGCTTAATGTGGATTTGTGGTTAATCATTATAGTAATAAATGCTTCATTCTAGGGCAGCCGACATTCTCGGCAGCCCTTTTTTGTTTGCCGTAAAACAATTCGGCATTTTTTGTAAGAGGGGAGTTAAAGGAGTTAGAGTAGTTATCGCCAACAAGTTGGCTAGGAGTTAAAGTCAAATGCTTTGTTGCTATAAGACAACTCAGCAATTGGATTTTCCACTTTTCACTCTTAGCTTTTCACTTTCGTCAGAAAACATATTGGTTTACGACTAAAAAACGGCCCACTTTTGCATCAAAAGTGGCCCATTTACGACCCGTAAACGATAGGTTAATGATTTGAAACCAATACGCATGATTTTGCTTACAGTTATTCTTTAATCTGTATTCTTTTTGCGTTTATGTTAATCATAATCCGTGATTTTCCTTTCAGTTTTTGGGACTTGTCAAAATTTATTCTACTTTTTGATGTCGCCAAATTTGATTTGATCTTAGGTGACTCACCATGTCAATGTTCTTAAATCTTTACATTGCGCTGATTTGTTGGCTTTGTAATGATTTGAAAATCAGTTTGTTGTAAATATCTAGCGTGAAGTCTAGCGTGTTAAAATTTGCATTCTCTTTCAAGATGTGTTATCTTTGCATAAGATAATCTGCATCTCGGCATAACATTCAAGCAAGCTTGATGCTTCTGCTCCCGATTTGCATTATCTCTGCATAAGATAAGCGTCCGGCTATATAATATTATAATGTCAACAAAAGTTGCTTTATGATTAAGCCGGATGGCGTAAGCAAAATAAATTAGGATAACAAACAAAAACATAAATATCATGAAAGATACACAGATTGAATTCAGGATTCGCGCCTATGGCCGCACAGAACTAGCCCAGCTTTATTGTCCCACACTGACTCCCGGCGCCGCTTACCGCAAACTCCGTCAGTGGATAGCCCTAAGTCCCGGCCTCACCGCCCGTCTCGAGACGTTAGGCAGCGGCAAGTCGCGCACATGGACACCCGCCGAAGTAAAAGAGATTGTTGAGGCGTTGGGGGAGCCGTAAGAGTATATTCAAACTTTTATTACCTATTTGTGGAATAAAAGCGTTGGTATAGTAAAGGTATTGGATAACAGTGGGTTACATGATAATTCAGTTGTTAAGAATTACTTAACAACTGATTATGAAGGTATGGATAATATCATGTTCTATTCGCATGATAGAATATAATTTATATGTTCAGTTATGGAACATCTTGGGAATTGGTGCAAAATACCATTTTCGTGAAGTCACGAATATGGTGAATTTTTATGTAAATATAACATAATCTCGGATTTTATTGATATATTTGTCAAAACAATCAAATTTGCATAAAAGTTAAACAATGAATGAAGAAAAAAAATTTTGGATACAGCGTTTCTGTAATTACCGTAAAGCTTTAAGCAGATTAGCTACGGCAGTGGAGATTGTTACTGAACAGATTTATGATGACTGTGAAATGTTCAGTCTTTTACAAGAAGGACTGATACAGCGTTTTGAATATACCTATGAACTAGCATGGAACGTAATGAAAGATTATGCCGAATGTCAAGGATACACAGGCATACAAACCCCGAATGATGCATACTACAAAGCATTTGAGAAGAAACTTATTACGGACAAAAATTGGCTGGAGTTGATAGAAAAACGTGATTTGGTATCGCATTATTATGATGAAAAGACTGCAGATGAAATTTGTGAGTCAATAATTGATGTGTATTATCCGCTTTTCGTAGCTTTTGAAGAAGTCATGTTGCCGTTTTCGGAGATTTAGTCATAGTTGTTTAAGTGTTTCATATGAGCAAATAGAGTAGTAATAAAAGTTTAATTCTACTTATTTTATAGAATTTGTGTAATATTGTCCATCTCATTATATATATCTGTAATATAAGTTTTTATAAAAATAATTTGATGATTATAAACTTTTGTCTGTAAATTTTTTATAAAAATTTGTTTAAAATATCGTATTAAAACTTATATTAAAGTGCTATTGTAGAAAATTTTGGTAATAATAAAAATGAGTTATCATTAGTCATCAGATGTTATATTTGATCGAGTTGTTTTTTGATGTTTCTGAAAAATTATAGCTGTTTTATGAAAAATATAATAAAAAATATAATTAATCGATTAACCAAAGCTAAAGTATTTAAAATGGTTATATGTTTGTTTTCATTTATAGTAATTGTTTTTACACTCTATAAGGGAACATTGATAGTTGAAAAATGGATGAATAATAAAATTAAAAATTTTGATATTCCTGTTTTATACAATTCAGAAGATGGTATATGTATAAACCCAAATTCTATTTATTTTAGCAATAGATGTTTGAAGTCCCCAGACTCTTTAAGTGCGCCAATTCCAAACGGAAATCTTATATCTTCATATACAGGAAAAGTGTTAGATAGTTATTCTACGAAAGAATATTATACCGATTATCATGTTATTCCTCGTTTTACAGGGCGTATGGAGTGGAATGAGTATTTATGCAGAAATGTTCCAGAAGTAGAGTATTATAAGGAACCTTATCCTGCAACACGGACTGTTTGGCATGGTTATTTTTGGTATTATGATATTTATATATTTAAATGTTCTGAGAGATATAATTTTTTTGACACTTCAATAGATAAGGCAAATAAATATTTTGATGAATTTAAACAAAAACTTAAAAATTACGATTATTGGTCATTTACCCCAAATTTCTATTGGAATCATCCAAAAGTAGCTGATTTAGCAATATCATATTGTTTTAAAGAAAAAGACACGAATGTAGAAACAGTTCGTACTATAATATATTCAAATGAAAAAATTATAATGGTAGAAGTGCGTTCTGCGCATAGTTTAGTAAGTCATGCTGAAAAGATTTTGAAAGATTTTACAATATATAATCCTAAAAGTTATAAGCAGAAAATACAAATAGAAATTTATTTGCCTTTTATTCTTCTTTTTCTTGCAGTTTCTGTGTTTATATTTCTAATATTGGATATTAGAAAAGATGAAATTAGAAATATTGTTGCATTACGAATGCTTCGCTTTTCTGCATTTATTGTATTTTGTGATATGATACTTGTATTTATACAATGGGAACTTCTTCTTAATGGATATTATGTATTAGATGAGGTGTGGAAAAGTGCTGTTATAGTTTTTGGCTTAGGTTTGATATTTAGTTATCCGTTACTTGTATATACCCATATTAAGTGTAAGTGTAATTATTCATACGATTACATACTTCCATTAATATTTAAATCATATTTAATTAAGCATAATGCAACTGATGCAGAAATTAAGTCTGTTATTTCTTTTATATGTTATCCTTCTTATGCATTAGCTTCACCTTTTAGTGTTTTTGTTTTTATATATATAGTATCAACAAGCTGTATTTTAATTTTTATATTTGAGATGAGAACGCTATTTTTATGGATAAATAATAAGACACTTTATCGGAACAGTAATCAAATATTTAAGGATTATTATCTTATTCTTGACATCTCAACAAATGCTTCGGCTAAAGAAATTGACAATGCTTATTATAAAGCTATGTCAAATGCCAAATCAAAATTAATGCAAAATAATATCCAAGAGGCATATCGAATATTAAATTCTCAAACTAATATTCGAACGCTTTATGATGCTGAATATAGTTTGTATGTTAAATCCAAGGATTTCAAAAATTATAATATGCATAATAAAAAACTGGAGCATGATATTTCTTTTATACAGGAAGAATTAAACCTATCAAATCAAATCGGTAAGTTTCATAATAAAAAGAATTTGGTGATTATATCAATTTTTATTTTTATAATAATACTTATTGCTTCCTTGTTTTTATTGGATATATCTTAAAAATATTAACATATATAAATAATAATGGAAGTGTTTAATAAAGTTTGGTAATGATTAAATGTACTGCTATTTTATTTTATCCATAATATAAATGGATATTATTTCAAATATATATTAATAAACAACAGATGATAGTGTTTCACAGAGTGTGTCTGAGGCAAGTTTGCCTTAGAAATGATGATGCAAAGTTAATAGACAATTTTGTATTTCATATCAAAAAAGTGAATTTT
>OGOA01000076.1_pt1 | contig 87569 bp, 65 predicted proteins | sample 1573621 | NCBI WGS metagenome assembly OGOA01 (sample SAMEA2581917, study PRJEB24529) | metagenome | biome: Human gut stool | place: China | collected 2011
CACTCATCCATCGTTTTAAAATTCCCAATACAATCCGCCACTTCCCCACTACACCTCCTTTTCAACAAATCCTTTAATAAAGGCACGTGGAGTCATCCCCATAAACTTCTTAAATTCCCGTTGGAAATGAGCCTGGTCAGAATAACCATCAACATCATACAGATAATCGGAATTATTTTTATCAGGGTCACAAAAAATCTGTTTAAGAACATTCTGAAAACGGATAAAGTTACAGTATGTCTTGGGACTGTATCCATATGTATTATGAAATAATCTGCTAATATGACGAGGAGAATATCCAAATATATCAGAGAGTGTATAGACTGTTATACAGCCTTCAGATTCTTTGACTGCATGAAAAAGTTTACGGATATTGTCATTAGGACTATATAACTGTTTATTATTGTTAATATAAGCTAAGATAAGTTCTGCACGTTTAGAAAATGAAGATATCTTCTTAAGCTTATTACACAGCTTATATTCATAGGAATCTTCATCAGGTGTATAATTAATAATGTCGCCGTACATATTAGCCGGAACAGCATTATTTCTCACATTCTTATTAAAGTAAAATATATCATCTTCAAATCTTATGCATATATAGTTGTCAAATATATCAGGTGTCATATCAAATGCTTTATCAGATGGAGCAATACAATAAAATTCAGAATTGTCATTATTATTATTATATCCGATAATCCATTCGCAGTAAGGAGAGGCTATAAAATGCAGCTTTACAGGTATAGTGCTTAAGGATTTATTATCTGAGTGGTTATCATAAGAGACTGCTGATAGTAAGGCATCATCGTCTGAAACGGCATTTATATAGTCACTATATGTAAATTCATATATCAGCATATTGGCAGGTTTACTAAACAATCTGAACTTTGCGGTACATTTATCCATTAGTACATTAACAAAGGGCTGTATCATCTTTTCGTTATAAAACATATTAATCTCCATTCCATTTCCAATATTATAAAAATTATTAATCTGTATTTGAGTTTATAATCATATTTTGGACGGATTATGACACCCGAAAATATCTTTATAAAATAATAATAAACAGATTATTAAAAAAGTCAATATAAAATGTCCGATTTTTTCAATCATTTTCAAAATATAAATGTATAATAAACAGCATAGTTGAATAAGCGATACACAAAGGCGTGTAACCATTTAATTGGTTACACGTCTTTTTTATTTATCAGGCAGCGAGTCAGAGTCCGTTATACAAAGCTCCGGAATCGTAGTGATAACCTGAAAACTCAAAGGTAAGATTAATGGGTTCTAGGGTTTGTAGGAATATGAGATGGAGCGTGAGCTTTTATGGGTAGTGGATAGTGGCTGTAGGTAAATAGCTATTATAAGATGATAGTACGTCTGGTATGTATAATACTGGGTTGCGTGTCAGATGGATATTATTTTTTATAGTATTACACAAGTAAGTATCGGGATATGTTTAGCGCGGAAATATGTCCGATTTATTCAATTTAATCTTGCAGGTCAGGATCCACCCTGTATGAGAATGAAAAGAAAATAAAATGTTAATTGAGAGCAGGGAGGAAAAGGTTATGGAATTTTCAGCAGCTAACACAACCTGGGTGCTTGTAGCAGCAGCACTTGTATTTTTTATGCAGGCAGGCTTTTGTATTCTTGAATCAGGTCTTACAAGAGCTAAGAATGCCGGTAACATTATAATGAAGAACTTAATGGATTTTTGTATAGGTACTCCAATTTTCTGGATAGTAGGATTTGGTATTATGTTTGGTTCATCAAGTGCAATTTTTGGTGGATTTGATTTCTTCTCAACAGGAGATTATTCATCAATATTACCAGATGGTGTTCCTTTTTATGCATATTTCATTTTCCAGACAGTGTTCTGTGCAACATCAGCAACAATTGTTTCTGGAGCAATGGCAGAAAGAACAGATTTTAAAGCATATTGTATCTATAGTGCAATTATTTCATTATTCGTTTATCCTGTATCAGGTCACTGGATATGGGGCGGCGGCTGGTTATCAGAATTAGGTTTCCACGATTTCGCCGGTTCATGTGCAGTACATATGGTAGGCGGTCTTGCAGCTTTAATAGGTGCTGCAGTATTAGGACCACGTATTGGTAAGTATGATAAAAATGGTAAGCCAAGAGCAATTTTAGGACACAACTTAACAATGGCAGCACTTGGAGTATTTATTCTTTGGTTCTGCTGGTTTGGTTTCAACGGTGGTTCTACAGTAGCAATGGAAGGTTATACAACAGCAGCAGACGGCTCTGATATGTTCTTTGGAACACTTGCTGGCATGGTATTTTCAACAACTAACATGGCAGCAGCAGTAGCAACTGTCACAACAATGATATTTACATGGATAAGATATAAGAAGCCTGATGTATCAATGTCACTTAATGGTACACTTGCAGGCCTTGTAATGGTAACAGCAAGTACAGACTGTATTGATATGTATGGTGCAGCTATTGAAGGTATTATTGCAGGTATCGCAGTAGTATTAGTTATTGAACTTATTGATAAGGTGTTTAAGATTGATGACCCTGTTGGTGCAGTAGGCGTTCATTTTGCAAATGGTATGTTAGGAACTATCTGTGTAGGACTTTTTTCTACAGGTCAGGATGGTGTTGGCAAAGGACTCTTCTATGGCGGAGGTTTCAAGCAGTTAGGTATTCAGTTACTTGGTGTAATTACAGTCTGTGCATGGGTTGGAATCATAATGTTTATTGTATTTGAAGTACTTAAGCATACAATCGGTTTAAGAGTTCCTGCTGAAATAGAAATCAAAGGTCTTGATTATGCTGAACATGGTCTTGCAAGTGCATATGCCGGATTTGAATTTACAGCAAATGATTTAACAATCGATTCTGATGATATAGTTGAAAGCTTTGGTACAGAAAGTGTTGAGGATTCTATTCCAGCTGTAGTCAAGTCATCAAATGTTCCTGATGATAAGAAGATTACTAAGGTTGAAATCCTTATGAAGCAGAATAAGTTTGAAAAGTTAAAGAAAGCCATGAACGAGCTTGGCGTAACAGGTATGACAGTTACACAGGTTCTTGGCTGTGGTACGCAGAAGGGCGCTCCTGAATATTACAGAGGTGTCGAGGTTGATATGCAGCTTCTTCCTAAGTGTCAGGTTGAAATGGTTATTTCAAAGGTTCCTGTTGCTGATGTAATCGCAGCAGCAAGAAAGGCATTATATACAGGTCATATCGGAGATGGTAAGATATTTGTATATGATGTTGAGGATGTTATAAAGGTTCGTACAGGAGAGACGGGTTATGATGCTCTTCAGGGAACAGATGATTAATCAGATAAAATATTAAAAAAATAATAATCCAATGTAATTAACAAAACTGCCGCATTAAGATTCGTTTATGCGGCAGTTTTATTTATGGTTAATATATGTGTGTGAGTTAATATATGTGTATTAACATTATACAATTTATTTTAGATATGATATAATATCATAAAATATGTGCTGGATAAGTTGTATTCTATAAATGGGCAGATTTAAAATGCTGTATCAATTTGTCCGTGTTACAAAGATGTTTTTCGATTAATTTGACGTAATCTATTTAGGTTACGGACAACAAGAGATTGTTTTTATGTATTTTTCTGTATCTGCTTATTTATAGTTGGATTGTAATCTGGCACATAAATTTTTAATAAAGGAAAATTTGAAAATGAATATCAGAAGAGCAGAAGAAAAGGATATACCAAGGCTTATAGATTTATTACAGCAGGTGCTGGAGATACATGCCGATATCAGACCTGATATTTTTATTTCAGGTACAACAAAATATACAAAAGCTGAACTTTCGCAAATAATTAAGGATGATAATAAGCCGGTTTTTGTTGCGGTCAATGAGAAAGATGTGTGTATAGGATACTCATTCTGTCAGATAAAAGAACAGCCGTTTTCAAATAACATGGTATCATTTAAATCAATATTTATTGATGATTTGTGTGTTGATTCATCAGTGAGGGGGCAGCGTATAGGAGAGCATTTGTTTGAATATGTAAAAGAAGAGGCAAAAAGGCTTGGCTGTTATGAGGTGACACTTAATGTGTGGTCAGGCAATACATCTGCTGAAAAATTTTACGAGAAGATGGGAATGAAGACTAAGGAAAGACAGATGGAATATATATTAAAATAGTAATGATTACTATTGCTATTTTTGCGATGCAGTGTTAAGATAAAGGAGAATTATGGTAATGCCAGTTATATACAGATATTATTAATTTGTCTGCATATAATATGAGCTTATATAAATTTTATTTATTAATGCATAATTAACTTTGGAAAATGGAGGAACATTATAATGAGTACATTTAATATTTCAGATTCAGTAATTTATGTTGGTGCAGATGATAAAAAATTAGATTTATTTGAAAGTCAGTATAAGATACCGGATGGGGTCTCTTATAATTCATATGTTATAAAGGACAGCAAGATGGTTGTAATGGATACGGTGGATAATCGTGCAACTGATATGTGGTTTGATAATCTTGAAGAGGCATTTGCCGGAAAAGCACCTGATTATCTTGTGATTTCACATCTTGAGCCTGATCATGCAGGAAATATCCAGAGATTCTTAATGAAATATCCAGATACAATTGTTGTTACAAATGCTAAAGCATTTGCAATGCTTCCACAGTTCTTTGACTTAAAGCTGGATGACAGTAAGAAGATTGTTGTTAAAGAAGGCGATACACTAAATATAGGAAAGCATACACTTACATTTGTAATGGCACCTATGGTTCACTGGCCTGAGGTTATGGTTGCTTATGAGCAGACGGAAAAGATTCTTTTTAGTGCCGATGGATTTGGCAGGTTTGGCGCGTTAAATGGCAATGTTATTTATGACCGGGCTGAAAATGACGGTGATGACGTATCATGGGCAGAGGAAGCCAGAAGATATTTTATAAATATAGTTGGAAAATACGGTCCTAGTGTCCAGGCTCTTTTAAAGAAAGCGGCAGCACTTGACATTAAGACAATTGCCCCACTTCACGGACCCGTACTTAAAGGAAATCTTGGATATTTTATAGATAAATACATGACATGGAGTTCATATAAGGCAGAGCATAAGGGAACAGTAGTAGCATATGCTTCAATTCATGGAAATACAGCCGCAGCAGCTAAGAAATTTGCAGAGATTTTAAAGGATGCAGGTGAAGAAAATGTAGCAGTATTTGACCTTTCAAGAGATGATATGGCACAGGCGGTTGCAAAAGCATTTGAATATGATAAACTCGTGCTTGCAGGAATAACATATGACGGTGTGCTTATGCCTTGCATGGAAGATTATCTGTATCATTTAAAGATAAAGAACTATCAGAACAGAAAAGCTGCTATTATAGAAAACGGAACGTGGGGTCCTGTAGCTGCTAATTTAATCAGGAAATATCTTGAAACAATGAAGCAGATAGAAATATGTGAACAGGTAGTGACAATAAAATCCGTAATGAATGATGCCAACGAAGAGCAGATGAAGACAGTAATATCACAGCTTTTATAATGTGATTTTTGAAATGTAGCAGAGGGCAGGCTGTTGCTTATGTGTAAAATCTGCACGCATATGGTAAGAACTTAGTCGCTCTTAAGATGAGCTTTCACAATATAGGGGCGATTGTGCAGGACGCACAATCGAGCTGCAAGCGGCAGGACGCCGCATTTGCAGCGACCCGGCCGGCCTATAAGCAATACATGCTCATCTTCCAGAGCGACTTAGTTCTTCCCATCAGCGTACAAATCTTACATATCAGCCACAGCCTGCCCGTCTCTACACCCCTGTTTCAATAAGTCACAATTATAACTGTTCTTTTGGATGGTATGTCGGTGCAACCCTTTTTAACAGGCTTCTTATATCACCTGTCTCTGAATATGCTGCTTCCTTTAACATCTCAAGATTGTCAAAGAAATGCTCCCTGTCGAATTCTATCGGTTTTCCTATATGGATAAGTTTATTCTTAGTATCCTGAAGTCCTTCTTCTTTCATAAGAAGTTCCTCATATAATTTCTCTCCCGGTCTTAAGCCTGTATACTTAATCTCCATATTAACACCCAGAGTATAACCTGATAATCTTATCAGATTCTTTGCAAGATCATCAATCTTAACCGGATCTCCCATGTCAAGAATAAATATCTCACCACCTTTAGCATATGCACCTGCCTGTAATACAAGTGATACTGCCTCAGGTATTGTCATAAAATATCTTATGATATCAGGATGTGTAACTGTAACCGGCCCTCCCGCTTCTATCTGTCTTTTAAATAACGGAATAACAGAACCATTACTTCCCAATACATTACCGAATCTTACAGCCACAAAATCTGTCTTTGATATCTCATTATATGTCTGTATTATCATTTCACAGATACGCTTGGTAGCCCCCATTACATTAGTAGGATTAACTGCCTTATCCGTCGATATCATTACAAACTTGCCAACATTATATTTATCAGCCATCTTAGCAACATTCCATGTACCCACAACATTATTTTTAACCGCCTCATTCGGGCTTGCTTCCATAAGTGGTACATGCTTGTGCGCAGCAGCATGATATATAATATCTGGTCTGTATTCAGAAAATACTTCCTCAAGACGTCTTGTATTTCTTATTGAACCTATAAGAGTAACAACATTTGCATCAGGATAATTAATTTTTAACTCCTGTTGTATATCATAAGCATTGTTTTCATAGATATCAAATATAATAAGACATTTTGGCTGATGGCTTACAAGCTGTCTGCAAAGCTCAGAACCTATAGATCCGCCTCCGCCTGTTACCATTACCACCTTGTCCTTTACATATCCCATGATAGATTCAATATCAACATCTATCGGATCACGCCCAAGAAGGTCTAATACGTCTACATTACGGATGGAATTGACATTAACCTCACCGTCAACCATCTGATAGACTCCCGGAAGAATCTTTAAGTTACAGTCCGTTTCTTTACAGATATTAAGAATATCTCTTTTAACTTCAACAGACGCTGATGGGATGGCAAATATTATCTCATCTATTCCATACAGTCTGGCACTTTCTTTTATCTTATCTCTCGTTCCTACGACCTTGACTCCACGGATATATTTTCCTACCTTCTTATGGTCATCATCTATAATACATGAAACTCTTGAATTATACATATATCTTGAGTTCTGTATCTCACGCATAAGCACATTGGCAGCTTCACCTGCACCAATAATCATAATATTGACCGGCTCTGTCATCTGTCTGTAATTCTGTAGAAATGTCCTTATCATTCTGTACATAAATCTGCTCGCACCCATAGCAAGAATTAAAAATACTCCTGATAAGAAATAACAGCTTCTTGGAAGCATCCATCCCATCGCAACAGTAAATCCGAAATGTACTATTTCTGTTACAACACACGCCTCTACTATCTTATACAGCTCCGCAATACTTGCATACTGCCACAGACTGTGATACATTCTGAAACACCAGAATAATATAAGTGCTATTATCGTAAATGGTATTACATTATCAAAATATTTATCTATATATTCCTGTGGAATTGACTGTATATCAATATCAAATCTCATTATAAGTGATAAAAATACAGAACCATTAATAAGAATTATATCTGTAAGTATAAGACCTATACGCCTTACTAATAGCTGGATTTTATCTTTTCTTGTTTCTTCCATCTTTAATTCCTTTCACCCAGAATGGCATCTTTATAAGTCCTATAAAAGTTCCCACTCCGTAACTTATGTGCAGCATAAAAAATAATAACGGCAGCAATATACATGTTATATTCCTGTCTTCCTTTGACTGTATAACTGCAAGCACCGCCATAAGCACTGCCACAACTGCATATATACTCCACATCGCCTTTGTAAGTATAACTATAATATTATAAACTGTCAAAAGAATTCCGCCTGTAAATACACCACTAAAGCCTGCACATATAAGTGTTGATAATATAATTGCCATAACAAACACAAATGGCACAAAATGATACAGTGAAAGGCACTGCATACATACACCACTTGTAAGGCCAATCCAATATCCATTCGCATACTTTTGTTTAAGCATTGACTTAAGGCTGCTTCTCGTATGCTGATATGATATAATAGACGGATCAAAGCACAGTTTAAAGCCTGCTTTTCTCATTCTATAATGAATCTCATTGTCCTCAGTTCTTGCAAGTTCCTCATTAAATCCGCCAATTGTATCAAATACCTTTCTTCTATAAGCTGCATGAAACATTGATTTTACATAAGATTTTCCGGGATTATTCCTGTAAGGTGCTATACTTGAGCCAAACATTGACGATTCGGCAAGAAGTAAAGTCTTTCTCCATTTTGTAGGCTCATCTATTATATTCGGTCTTTGTCCACCGCATATATCTTCTCCCGACTCAAGTACTGCCACATTTTTGCTGACAAAATCCCTTGGTATCTGGGCATGGGCATCCACTTTTAAAATTGCCTCTCCCTTATATGCGCCAAGTGCCACATTCCAGCCGCATGGCAGTGTCTTTTTAGGATTTTCAAGTACATTTACACCATTAAAATGCATTCTTTCATTGCATATATTATCTTTTGCAAAATCCATCATTATCTGTCTTGTATTATCCGTAGAAGCACTGTTTACAAGCAGTACTTCAATATTATCATGATTATAATCCTGATTAATTATATCATCTAATACTGCCTTTAACGTATTTTGTTCATTGTAGGCAATAATACATAATGTAATAAACATAATTTTATATTCCTATCTGCAATCCTCGCGGAGCGTAATCTTTGCCGGATATTTATATAACGTATTGCATTAAATTCTACTAATTTTTATCCGTCACAACTCACTATATTACTTAGATATAACCGATATAAATGTATCCCACAAAATACTCATATCAGATAACAGGCCAAACTTTCTCAGACTCTCAAGGTTATACCTCATCTTTGCCGGCAGCACCTCTTCTATATATACACGGTCAGCATCCATTGCCTCAGATAACAGCTTGTCTTCATCCTTATATGCTATGCTTGTCCTTGAGGTAAGTCCCGCCGGAAGAAGAAGTGTAGCATACATCTCTTTTGTATAGTGGTCAACATACTTTTTAACCTCAGGTCTTGTACCAACAAGAGTCATATCCCCGGCAAGAATATTAAATACCTGTGGGAATTCATCCATTCTTAATCTTCTTAATACCCTGCCCACCTTAGTTATTCTGCTGTCATTATCTACTGTTACCTGTTCCCCCAGCTCGCTTGCATTAACTACCATAGTCCTGAACTTAAATATAGTAAATGTCTTACCATACTGGGTTATTCTCTCCTGTCTGAATAACACCGGTCCCCTTGAGTCTAATTTTATTAATACTGCAATCACAAGCATAGGCAGCGCAAGAACCACGAGCATTATAAATGCCACGATAATATCAAGCAGCCTTTTAGCCTTAAACCATGCACTTTTTTTAACCAGTATATTATAATACTTCCTTACTTCCTTTGTTCTCATAAAGTCGGGAAGTTCACTCCATTTCCTAAGCTCCATATCAATCCTCATTTCCGGGTAATTTATTACTAAAAGAACTATTTGTTAAGCTCTATAAAATTATCAGTTACATACCTGACCTGTTCATCCGTTAAGCATGTATGAAGCGGAAGTGTAATCTCGTTATGATACATCTCATATGCATTAGGATAATCCTCAATAGAAAATCCAAGATTTTTATATGCCGTATGAAGAGGTAATGGCTTATAGTGGACATTAGTTGCAATTCCACGCTCTGCCATAGCTGTTATAAGCTCATTTCTTTCCTGTTCACCCTTACCTGTAAGTCTTACAAGCATAAGATGTCCGCTTGATGCAAAATCATCTCCGTAATGCTGCATAACCTCTGCCTTCTCTGATGCTATTGCCTGTGTATACATATCAATTATATCTTTTCTTCTCTTTAAAAGTGAAGGGTATCTTTTCATCTGTACAAGACCGATGGCAGCCATAATATCCGTCATATTATATTTATAATATGTTCCCTTTATATCGTATTCCCATGCTCCAAGCTGTGTCTTTGCAAGTGCATCCTTTGTCTGTCCGTGAAGTGTAAGAAGCATAATCTGCTTATAGATATCTTCATTATCAATACCTTCTATATCACGCCATACAAGTCCACCACCCTCACCGGTTGTGAAATTCTTAACAGCATGGAATGAAAAACTTGTAAAATCAGCACATTCTCCACTATGCTTCCCCTGTCTTACGGCTCCATAGCTGTGTGCCGCATCTGTAAGTATAAGTATATGTCCAAGTGCCGCCTGTAATTTATTAGCAGGTCTGAATATGGCTTTTTTACTTTCAACAATGCTCCTTATTCTGTCATAATCTACCATAACTCCGGCTATATCCACAGGAATCACAGCTTTTGTATTCTCACTTATCATACTCTCAAGCATGTCATAGTCAATATGATATGTTCCTTTGCTCACATCAACAAGTTTAAGCGTTGCACCTACATGACATACCACACTGGCTGATGCAGTATATGTATATGCCGGCACTATAACCTCGTCACCCTCACCAATTCCAAAAAGTCTTAAAGCTGTTTCAAGACATGCTGTTGCAGAATTAAGACATGCACCTTTGTTCACATGACAAAACTGTGCCATCTGTCTTTCGAGCTCTTTAGTCTTAGGACCTGTTGTAAGCCATCCTGAGCGCATAACATCCGCTACTGCCTGTATTTCTTCCTCTGTAATATCCGGTGGTGAAAATGGTATATTTAACTTCTTTGTCATTGTTTTTTCCGGCTGCAGCTATATGCCACAGTCTCTCCTTTCCATATCATTACTTGTATTTTTAACATAATTACGCTGACTGATACATTATCTTACAATTAATTTGATGTAGTCTGCTCTGCCTTCGTAGTCGCAGCCGATGTAGCAGCCGCTGCACCCTTTTCAACCATATCAGGGAATGAATATGTCAGATTACCTGTAGCATTAGCTATTGAAATAGAATAGCTTACTGTAGCATATCCACTCTGCGAAAGAGTTATTGTCCTGTTACCTGCCTTCTTATCAAATGAACATGGTATAACACCAATATATGCACTGTCAACGTATAACGAAGCACCCTTAGGCTCTGTTATGCTTACCGTATATCCATCTGTAAGATTAGACGCTGCTGTTGTTGTGTGACTGCTGCCAGACGCCCTGGTCGTTGATTTTTCACCCGAAGCTGTCGTAGTTGTTGCTGATGAGGCTGTCATATCAATAACCTTAGTCTGATATTCCGAATTAACAACTAACGTCTCTGTATACGGCGTATAATGATTTGCTGATAAAGTAAGCTTATGTGTTCCATAATCCAGTGAAACCGGCTGTGAATAATCAATCTCAACGCCATCAATTGTCATTACCGCATTTTCGGGAGTTATCATAAAATTAACGGCTCCTGCCTTAGCAGGTTCATTTGTATATTCCGTATAATCAACAGTTACCTGCTGGTTTTTTACAACAGTTACTGTCTTAGCTCCTGCTATGCTGCCCTTCTGAAGTTCAACACTGTAAGTTCCCTCCTGTGCTGTTACCATCATATTCTTCGTAACGCCAATAAGCTGTGAACGCCCTATCGTTGCATAGCCTCCGATAAATGTATCAATTCCTGTAAACTGTATATATCCGTGCCCCTTATCAACTGTTACCGAATATATAACCGAATCCTTTCCTCTTATCGTAACCTCGTCCTGCTTAACCACCTGTGCCATAGCTATTCTGTCGGTTCCCGATATAACTGTTGAATATGTCTCATATTTATAATTCTGATTGCCTACAGTTATTTTCCTGCTGCTCTCATCACATTCAAAATCCGTAAGTCCGGTTATCTCCCATACATCATTTGAGCCATATATCTTTTCTGCCTTGCTGGCTTTATTACATGTAACATCAAATACTGCGCCAGGCTTCATTCCTGAAGCTGCAAGTATCTGTCCATATTTATCCTGAATATCCGTGCCACCTGTATATGTAACCTCATATTCTGTGCCTGATGAAATATCAACATACCGCATCTTCTTATCATCAGTACTGATATATGTTAATACTCCTGTAAATGTAACCTCATTAGCATTGACAGGCACCGTAACCTCCTGTGCCTTATTTGTTGGCATTGGAAGTATAGAGCTTCCGGATACTATCTTTGATTCCTTCTGTCCACATGCATCCAAAGATAAAGCCATAATACATATCATGGCTGATGCGACAGCACGTCTTATATATCCATTTATATTTTTCTTTATCATTGTTCCTTTGTCCTTATCAAAACAACTCTTAACAGTTGTAAACTTACACCGGCCAGACAATTCAGGATTCTCTCACGGAGCTCATATCTCTAGTGGAGATTAACTCCGGCTGAGACAATATTGTTTTCCCTCACTATAGAAAAACGGCATCCCAGACCAAGATATAGCCGGTTTTATTACAACATTAAACCAAATTTTAACACATATTAGGTTTTTATGCAATTATTATGTAAAAAGCGTCTTTACAAAGAGTCTGCGCCTGTCATTCTGCATAACTGCCCTTTCCAGCTTTTCAAGACTCTTAGGCGGTATCCATGCCTTATTGGAATTAATATAATAATTAATTATCTTCCAGAATTTCTCGGGAAATGCAAACATTACCGACAATAACTGCATATCCTCATCATTTATATGTCTTATACTGTCATATTCTTCTATTATGCTATATGCACATTTAATATTCCAGTCACATTTTTCTAATATTTTTCTCATAAACTGATACAAATCACTAATCTGACATTCATTTTTATACTTATCAAAATTAGTTATTGCGCAGCTCTCTTTAAGCATTATAATATTATGGTAATTAAAACTTCCATGGCTTATCTGGCCCAGCTCACTTATCTGTTTTATTCTTTCCATTATATTATCCCTGCCAAACAGGCTTACTGCTTCCATTGCTTCATCATAAAAGCTTTGGATATTCTTATAGGCAAGCTGTTCAAATTCCGACTTGTTATTTTTATTTTTCAAATAGTTAAATGCCATCTTAAGCTCTCTTGCATGTCTTGTATACACAGTTTTTATATCCTGTGTATTATAATTAAAGCTCAATTTATCTTTATAATTCTTAGATACCTGATTAAGTGCAATGTGAAGCCGTGCAAGGGAATTTATGGCAGTACTTATATCATGTACATCTGATACGTTACATTCCCTTCCGTCATACCAGTTCTTTAATACATACCGCCTGCCCTCCGAATCATTTACAAACATCTCCCCATTATTATTACGCATATATGTATCCGTATTTTTTATGCCCTGCCCAACAAGGAGTCCTGTAATTGTATCCTCTCTTTCATAATATTTATCTGATTTCTGACATTCAAGCAGAAGCTTTGTACCATCACCTGTACTTATTACCATTCCTCCACGTCCGCGGTTTATACGATATATATTCAATTCATACTGCTCTAAGACTTCCAACGACTTTTCATTCATAATAAAAACCTCCCACATATCTGTCTTATAATATGTGGAAGGCTTAATAAAAATTACTGTTTATTCAATTATTTTGATACAAGGCTTGCATATCCATTATTAATATCCCATGTACCTTCTTCATCATTTATTATTCCTGTATATTCAAAATCCACTCTACCTTCGTTTATCTTCCACCAGCCATTTTCATTATGTTTTATGCCATTACAGTCAAGATCTGCTTCACCATTTTCTACATACCACCAGCCAGCTTCTTCATCATATGTAATTCCTGTGTAATCAAAATCTACACGACCTTCATTTAGCTTCCATAAGCCGTATTCATTATATTTTAAACCGTTACAATTAAAATCCACTTCACCGTTTTCTACATACCACCAGCCGGCTTCTTCATCATATACTATTCCTGTACAGTCAAAGTCTACATGACCTCCGTTTAGCTTCCACCAGCCGTATTCATTATATTTTAAGCCATTACAATTAAAATCTACCTCACCATTTTCTACATACCACCAGCCGACTTTTTCATCATATACTACTCCTGTACAGTCAAAGTCCACACGACCTCCACTTATCTTCCACCAGCCGTATTCATTATATTTTAAACCATTACAATTAAAATCTACTTTGCCATTTTCTACATACCACCAGCCGACTTTTTCATCATATACTATTCCTGTATAATCATAGTCAACTCTGCCATTTCTATAATATTCCCATTCACCATTATTATAAAACAATCCATTTTTTGTAACATCTGCATTCTGTATATCTGTCAATAATATTGATATGATATTATAGTTATTCCCATCATTTGCAAGCGTAAGAAGTGTTGCACCTCTCTGTTCTGTAAGATTTTCTATTCCTTCGTATGCTGAATAATCAATTGATTTACTGTAAGCATAGGTAACACCGCAATATTTTATTATATAGTCATTTAGATGGTCATGCCCGCAAAATACTGCCTGCGTACTGTTAAGCTGTGACATTGCTGTCCCCATTCTGCCACGCACTGATGAACAGCATACATCTTCTCTTTTAGTTCCAGATATATATTCAGCTCTTGTATCTCCTCCCTGATATGCATACCACGCATCGTTATACTCCATAAGCGGAATATGTGTATATACAAAACTTTGTACATCCTCTCCAAATAATTTCTTATCATTATTAATCACATCTGTATACCATGACACCTGATTATCATGTATATAATCATAATTACCATCTGTAAGATAATCATGCGAATCAACAGATATCAATATTCTGTTTAATGTATCATCACTGTTATATAACCTGAACTCACCATTAGAATATCCGTCGACATTATAATCAATGTCATATTTAATCAGGGTATCAGACATCTCAAGCATAGAATGTACCTGCTCCTGTGTATATCTGTCAAAAAAGTCATGGTCATGATTGCCAAATGTCCATATCCACGGAATACCTATCTGATCCATAAACTTCATACACATCTTAAATGTCTCATAATCCTGTGAATTATCCGTATAAGGCATTGCAAATACATAATCGCCTGTCATCTCTATAATATCAGGTCTTACCTGTTCTATTATAGAATATACCGCATTCATTGCTTTTATATTACGCTCCGTATATACATCTCCTGCCGACAGATGCACATCTGTAAGCTGAAGTACCTTATAATCACCAGCGTCTGTTTTTTTTACATTCCATGAACCATCATCATTTTTCTGCGTTATAATATTATCCTTACCAAGTGATGCATATCCTGCTATATAATCCCCCATATGCACCTTATCATATGGCATGTCATTAGCCTTAACTAACTGCGGCATACATATAAATAACATGCCTGCCACACATAAAAACATTGTTTTAAGTAACTTACAATTAAAATGACCCCTCATTTATAATTCCTCTTTTCCTAAATGTATTTTCAAAATAAAACTCTTTATTAATATTTTGTAACAATATTCTATAGCCATTCTTTATATACGTCTAATACCTATGATAAATAAGCTATTATTCATATTTTGTATAACACGCATACTGGTTCTTTAGCTTTTCACCATTTTATATATCTGTTTTTTCATATAATTAAAATGTGAGTACTATTAATTCACCGCCGCATTTATATATAAGCTGCAAATTTAACAAATGATACTCACATTTTCAATATGTTAATCTATATGTTCTATCATAGCAAGCAGCGTTGATTTCTCATTCAGCTTAGGATTTTCAATTACGATATGTAATAACTCATTAAGTGTCTTACCTATCTGTACACCACTAAGCCCATATTCCATTAAATCATTACCCGTAATATCAAGGTCTTTAACAGATATACAGTCACCTCTGCTTATAATATCTTCATACATCTTCTTTATTCTGTTCAGGTGAAGTCTTTGTGAGTTAAGACTTATTCCCACAATCTCTTCTTTAGTATTAATTCTTGCTTCTTCATTTTCAAACATCAGTGCAAGCAGTTCTTTGCCATATTTATGTACCGCTTCCCTTACTGCCGGTTCGTTTTCCTCTATTGTATCCTTAGAATAAGCTACCAGCTTAGTAACAGTGTCTACCGTATAGTTATCAAGCTTTAATGCCTTTAGCTCTGCTTTTACTCTGTCAGGCTCTCCCATGTTAAAAATAGCAGCATACCTTAATACTGTACTCTTCGGAGCATACTTAAGCATCGCCATAGCATTTTTAACAAGCTTGCCTGATAAAATCTCATCCATATATGAAAGATTCTCTCTTAAAAGACCTGTCTGTTCATACTGCTTAACATAGAATGGATTATCAGACATAATCGTCTTTGCAAGCTCTACCTGCACTCTCTCCATGCTGACCTGCCTGATAGCCGGTGCAAGCTCAACTATCGCAGCATAAGTCTTACTGTCGATATCAAATCCTAACTGTGCTGAGAATCTGATTGCTCTCATCATTCTTAATGCATCCTCTGAAAAACGCTCTATAGGATTGCCAACACATCTTATTACATGGTTATTAAGATCCTCTATCCCATTAAATTCATCAACAAAGCCATTGCTCTCATTATATGCCATTGCATTGATTGTAAAATCCCTGCGTTTAAGGTCATCGACAAGCTTTGCCGAAAATTCAACGCTTTCAGGATGCCTTCCATCCTTATATTCGCCATCAATTCTGTATGTAGTCACTTCGTATCCGGTATGGTTCATCATAACCGTTACAGTACCATGCTTTATGCCTGTATCAATAGTCTTTTTAAAAAATGACTTTATCTGCTCTGGTCTTGCGGACGTAGTAATATCCCAGTCATCCGGGTTGCGTCCAAGTATACTGTCCCTTACACAGCCGCCTACTGCATATGCTTCATATCCGTTATCTTCAATGGTCTTTATAATTCTTCTTACATCATCCGGAAGGTTAATCCTGATATCTTCCATTCTGTCACTCCTTATTTCCAGTAATTCTAATATGCAAACCGCCTATATGACTGCTATCACTTTATAAAAAGCTGTATTAATCAATATATCATAACTTTTACATATAAAATATTAATTAGTATGCTTTGCCCCAGTACACCATCTTCTTTGCCGGCTTTCCACAGCATACACATACATCTGATAAATGCTCCTGTTCAAATGGCATACATCTTGATGTTGCAGTTGTATCTTCCTTAATCTTGTCCTCACATGCCTGATCGCCACACCACATAGCCTTAACAAAGCCCGGCTTATTAGCTATTATATCCTTAAACTCATCATAATCAGTTGCAACATAAGTATGGGAATCTCTGTGGACTCTTGCTCTCTCAAGCATCTCTGCCTGCATTGTATCAAGAACTTCCTTAATCTTAACTGCAAGGTCATCAATACTTACCGTAAGTTTTTCTCTTGTATCTCTTCTTACAATAACCGCCTGATTAGCTTCAATATCCCTAGGTCCCATCTCAACTCTTACAGGAATACCTCTCATCTCCTGCTCTGAGAATTTCCAGCCCGGATTCTTATCTGAATCATCAACCTTGACACGAAGTCCGGCTGCTTTAATTGCATCTCTTACTTCATAAGCCTTATCAAGCACGCCCTCTTTCTTCTGCATAATAGGTATAATATCAACCTGTACCGGTGCAACTCTTGGTGGAAGCACAAGTCCTGAATTGTCACCATGTGTCATGATAACAGCTCCAATAAGTCTTGTCGTAACTCCCCATGATGTCTGATGTACATATTTTAACTTGTTATCCTTATCTGTATACTGTATACCAAATGCCTTAGCAAAACCATCACCGAAGTTATGGCTTGTACCCGACTGTAATGCCTTGCCATCATGCATAAGCGCTTCAATAGTATATGTAGCCTCTGCACCGGCAAACTTCTCCTTATCAGTCTTACGGCCTTTGATAACAGGAATTGCCAGGAACTCTTCACAGAACTTTGCATATACATTAAGCATCTGCTGTGTTCTTGCTTGTGCATCCTCTGCTGTAGCATGTGCTGTATGTCCCTCCTGCCATAAGAACTCTCTTGAACGAAGGAATGGTCTTGTTTCTTTTTCCCATCTTACAACAGAACACCACTGATTATATACCTTTGGTAAATCTCTATATGATTGTATCTCATCCTTATAAAAATCACAGAAAAGTGTCTCTGATGTTGGTCTTACACACATTCTTTCCTGAAGAGGATTAAGTCCGCCGTGAGTTACCCATGCAACCTCTGGTGCAAAGCCCTCTACATGATCTTTTTCTCTCTCTAAAAGGCTCTCAGGAATAAACATAGGCATGTATACATTTTCAACGCCTGCTTCCTTAAATCTCTTATCAAGTTCATTTCTGATATTTTCCCAGATAGCATATCCTGCCGGCTTAAATATCATACATCCCTTAACACTTGAATAAGACATAAGCTCTGCTTTCTTACATACATCTGTGTACCACTGTGCAAAATCAACATCCATAGATGTTATCGCTTCTACTAACTTCTTGTTCTCTGCCATTTTTTCTCTCCTTACATAACCGCTACTGCGCTCCACCAACCAACGGTGGTACAACCCGGATACTGTTTTATAACAGCCACTGCCTGATATATGTTTTGTAATTTTAAATGCCATACAAGCATACAGCCATCAAAACATACAGCCATTAATGCATACAGCAGGTATATTATATTACAATCCGGACAAATTTTAATTCCATAGCCCTTTTTGTTAATTCTGGCTGCTTTCTTACTTATATTCATACGCCTCCTTACTACCAGTTACAGCGCATTATATAGCTGTCAGCACCCATATTTTTTAAGTGTACCACGTTCAATTATTGTTTTCAAGTAACCAATAAGTGCTTTTATAATAACATATGATACCGGACCTAATATAAATCCCATTATTCCATATATAAGTATTCCTACAAATATTATCATAAGCATTGTAAATGGGGCAATTCCCATCTTATCCCCCATACATTTAGATTCCATTATCTCTCTTACAAAATACGTTACTATATATACTGTCATAAGCACTGCCGCCGACCTCACATCCCTTAAAAGCAGCAATATAAGTGACCACGGAATAAGCACCGTTCCCGTTCCAAATATAGGAAGTGCATCTATAAGTCCTATTAATATTCCTATTATTACCGCATAGGAATTGTGTATTATAAGAAGTCCGGCTATAGATATGCTGCTGTTTATTGCCATTATAATAAGCTGTATCTTAAAATATACATTTAACAGGTTCTTAAGTGCCAGAGTAACCGCCTGCACCTCATCTTTAAATACCGTTGTCTGTCTCCACATCCGTATCTTATCAAGCACTCCTGCAAGATATACAACAGACATAATACAGACAATCAGTGAGCCTGCCACCTTTGTAATCCATATTGCAAATGGAACTGATACTTTTATGACTTTATTAGCTATTGTAAATCCGCCGCTATCCGTAAGGCTTCCTGTCATGCCTGTAAAACATCTTTCCATAAAGTCCATACAGCAACCCTGCCTTAATCCCATCAGACTGTCAATATCAAGGCACAGCCTTGCACAATGCTGCCTTAATACAATAACATAAAAATCATAATTTCTTATAAACAGCTTAAGCTCATGTATTCCCATATATATAAGGTATGTTATTATAGCTGCAAATACTACCGTTAGTAATATTACTATAAGCGCCGCCGCAAGTCCCTTTTTATTCCACATATGTCCTGACAGACGTTTCACCGGTCTTTCAATTGCAATCGCAATTATATATGCCACAAGAAACGGCCATACATAGCCAAAAAGATACTTAAATATAAGAATTGTGGCTGCTGTTATAACAACAGAGCCTGTAAGTAATTTAAGCCGGTCTTTAAATGCAGATACGTCAGCCGCATAACTATTATACACACTATCTTCGATATCTTTATATGATTTTTTAGAATTATTATCCATATATTTATATTCCTGATATTATTAGATTTTACGATAACCATTTTTACATATACAGCGTCGTATTCCATGTTAATATTATGCCAAAAAACAATCAGGTTATTATACCGGATGACCGGATTATATACCGATGTGAGCTGTAATTATTAACCATAAAAAATCCTGATAATAATTATCGTTTTATAATAATTATTATCAGGATTTTTTTATATATACATACTAATCTACATTCCTAAGCAACTTTATTGCGAAAAAACAAAGAATAATTTGCAATACTTTTTTAATTTGGCTATAAGGCTGATTATTCTCACTATAATGTTGCAAATATCTTACTTCACTTATTCTTAATCTCCCATGGCACGTCCACCTCATAAGTCTTACCATTTACAGTAAGTGAATATGCACACAATGCGATTTTATTTCTTCCTGCTAACGGTCTGTTATTGATAATACATCCCTCACTGCCATACTTAGCATCTCCCACTATAGGCATATTTCTTGACGATAACTGTACTCTTATCTGATGATGCCTGCCTGTTATCAGATGTATTCTTAATAATGACAGCTCCCTGCCATCATCATCCTTTGCCGTCTTTACCAGCTCATATTCTAATTTTGCATATCTGCTGTCAGGTGTGTCCTTATCAGTTATATAAGATATATTATTTAGCGCATCCTTAATAAGATAATCTTCAAATACACCTTTGTCATCAGACGGTCTCCCCTCAACCACTGCATAATACATTTTATTAAATGTCTGTTTCTGTAACATATTACTTAAATCCGCCGCCGTCTTTTTATTCTTTGCAAACAGTACAAGTCCGCCAACAGGTCTGTCAAGCCTGTTAATCACAGCAGCATATGCAGCCTCTCCCTTTTTCCTTCTATAAGTCATTACTTCGCTTGTCAAATCCTTGTCAAATGAACGGTTACTCTGTGTAAGCACCCCCGCCGGCTTATTTGCAATAAGCATATCGCTGTCTTCATATATTATGTTCATAATTTTTCCTTTTCGTATTAATTCTCATTTATAAACAATTTTACATTATATATAATTTTTTTTGCAATAATAATCTGATTAAATTCTTTTATATAGTTATTAATGCTTCCCACCTGCTTTTATCTATGCTCTTAGCTGTAACAATACATTCAGGGTCAGGTGCAATTACATGTCTTACCACTCTAAATACTGCATCCGCATCACATAACAGGCAGTCAGCGCTGCCAAACTCAACCCGCTTTACTGCACCACATTCAATAAATGCCTCATCAAGCTTTACAAAATCCTCAGAAATATGCGGCTGGTCTGCGTTATAGTGCTTTCTCATATATACATCTTTATACGAACCATCAGGCATTACTACCTTAAGCTTCATCGGCTTATCCGACAATCTGTGAGGTACATTAAGCACCTCTTCGACACTATGTATAAATGTATTTCTTTCATGTCCTACACCCACAAGCAATATTTTACCATTACATTTTCTTAAGCGGTCATAACAGCCATCAGGTGTACATGGAGTATTACATTTCTCCTCCCCCATCAAATACCCGTAAGCTCTTTTTCCTGCTCCTGCCATGCTATGTGTAGGATGAAGCGAACGTATCACACCATCTCTTTTCATAAACATATTGGTAAGAAGTCCGACACATGACGGTGTAACAGACGGGTCATATACAGGATTGTCAGCATTGACCGTCTTCCATGTATGTGTAGGAAGCAGCAATAATCCATCCTCAAAATATTCCATCCACACATCCAGCACCGTATCAGCTCCACCATCTACTTCTCCTATAGCTTTCATAGATGAGTGTATAAGAATAGTTTCGTTACCTGTAAGCCCCATACTTCTTAACTGCTCTTTTAAATCATATTTTGTATATATCATATTAATCCCCATTCCGCAGGCATTTTCTAATGCCGGAGGAATCGCGAGCCAAATGTCAGATTTGGCTCTGCGATAAGAGCTAATTTGTGACGCCTGCTTCACAAATAGCCGTGTGCTAAAATAAGCTATCGAGCTTATTTTTCACACTAATCCCCATTCCTTTTATAAATCCATAAAAAAAGCATGGAAAGAATTATTTTGTTAATTTTAAAGCAATGAAAAAACGCTAAGAATTTCTAACCCTTCGCCATATGTTTTAAAATTAACTCTACCCATCTTCCCATGTCTTTTTAAGCCGCTGGCCAGCTTACTGGCTTTTTATATCAGCAGCTCTGCAATCTTCGCAAAGCGTATATCCCAGACTGAGATATACACGATTTTTTAATTACAATCTGTCATAGCAGTTCCAGTTTAACTGGCAATATATAAAACAGGCTGCCTCAATTGCAAATACCACAAGAAATACCGCTGTCGCTATACATTCATATAGAGCAATATTTTCAAAAAACATTCCGATCACAACAACAGGTATTGCAGCAATTACACATACTATAATACCCTTTATCATACTAGCTGAAAATATTTTTTTCTGCTTTAACTTCAAGTCAGAAACATATTTTTGCGCTGACTGTTCTAATGTATATGCACCGTCATTTTTACTCCTGCCGGCAATCTCATTTTTGCCTAATTCCATCAGACTCCTGACAAACATATAAACGGCTATGGCAGCCATTAATATAATAACACTGATACCAGCAATATCCGATGTTTTTTCTGAAATAACGCCTGTGCCTTCTGATATTCCGCTAAGTACAATAAGTACAGCAGGTGACATTATACATAATAAAACACTGATTGCCATTTTAAATGTGCTGTCTTTAAATTTGTCTATATACGACTCAACTTCACTAAGTTTAATAATATTTTTCACACTATCTCCATTCCATTTCCATTCCATTTCTATATAAGTCCTGAAAATACAGACGCCACGATAACTGTAAGAAGTCCTGCCACAGCAACGGACAGACTGCTCATTGCTCCTTCAACTTCACCCATTTCCATAGCTTTTGCTGTTCCTATTGCATGTGCGCTCGTTCCAAGGGCCAGTCCCTTTGCAATCGGCTCATTTATTCTGAATATCTTACATACAACCTCACCGATTATATTTCCAAATACACCTGTAATAATAATAACAGCTACTGTTATTGTTACATAACCGCCAAGTTCTTCCGATACACCCATACCGATCGCTGTTGTTATTGACTTTGGAAGAAGCGTTACATATTCTGTATGTCCAAGTCCCATAATAAGACACATTGCAAATATACATAACATAGAAGTTATAACTCCTGTTACTATTCCACCAACTACTGCCTTCCACTGTTTTTTCAATAGTGAAACCTGCTCATAGAGTGGGATTGCAAGGCAGATGGTCGCCGGTGTAAGAAGGTAGCTTATATATTTTGCTCCACTGTAATATACCTGATAATCCATTTTTGTACATAAAAGCACCGCAATTGTTATAATTATTGATATAAGAAGTGGATTGAATATAGGAAGCTTAAACTTCTTTTTAAGCCACATTCCTGCATAATATGCAAGCAGGCTTATTGCCACTCCAAAAAATACTGAATCCTTTAACATTTCCATAGTAATATTATTCCTTAATTGTATATAATCTTTATTTAATTTATCTTTAAGTTATTTTTATCTGACATAACAAATCAACTTACACATAGTAATATTTACCGTATAAAATAAACAATAGTATCCGCTGTATTATTTAAACAATTTATATACTGCTACTTATTACGATTTTTGCCCAGACGTATTATTAACTGTGAGGATATTCCTGTAGCTGCCATTACAACTACGGTCGATACGAGAGTTATTATAATTACCGGAAGAAACATCGGCTGTAATACTCCCCATGACTCAAGAAGTCCGACTGCTGCCGGAATAAACATAACCGGCATTATCTCTATCAGGAATTTGCCTGCTTCCCTTACCTGCTCAAGTCTTATTAAGCCTGTCAGAAGCCCTACAAATAATATTATTAATCCGTAAATACTTGCCGGAATTGTAAGGGGAATTATATATTTTAATACTTCACCTGCAAATGCAATAACAAGTATCACAAGAAACTGCTTAAGATACTTCATTTTTATGTCCTTTCCATATATGTAATACATTTGATACATCAAAATATGCTTTTTTTTGTATCATACGTATTATATCCCCATGTTTTGATAAATGATATATTAATTTTCACTAAAAAAAATGTAAAGATTAAAGATTGTTTATGTGTATTTCATAGTTATTCATATTTTAAAACCAATTTTCCCAAAATGAATTAATAGAACAACAAAATCAGTCTTTCCCTAAAAAATAAACAGGAAACATGTCCTTTAAATACATGTTTCCTGTTTATTTCGTCTTGTAACCACTTAAAAATATTTATAATTAAATTACTTAGTGTAATTAATTATCTGATTATTATTTCCTGTATCAATTATTTTTTGTAATCAAATTCAGGAATATCACTCCATCTCTTGCGGAAGTAATGAGCTACCATCTTAGGCTTTCTGTCTCTTGTAAACAAGCCTTTCTTGTTGCCCTGAACTCTGAGTAAGCTCTGGCTTGTAGCAAAGTCTGCGAAGTTCCATGCCTGTTCACCTACTACAAATTCATATTCGTCAAATACCTTGTTATTCATTTCATAATATTCAACCTGATATTCTTCTGTATACATAACAGATGTTGTATCATGTAATCCGCTTACAGTATCTGCACCATATTCTGTAAACATAACCGGCTTTCCAATACTTCTCCATGCATCAAGCTCTTTTCTTAATGCCTTTTCTGATACATCGAGGTCAGGTCCGCCAAAGTACCAGCCATAATAACGGTTAAGGCAGATAACATCGCTTAACTTTGATGAACAGTCTGTGTCAGGGCCTGTACCCATCTGGACACTTACAAGTGTACATGGACGCTTCTGTGGGTCAAGCTCTCTTGCAAGGTCATATAATGGCTTAAAGTATTCATAAGCCCCCTCTGCCGCTGAATCAGGTTCATTTGCAATACTCCACATTACAACACATGCATGATTCTTATCTCTTGATATCATATCGCGGATAACATCTTTATGATGTTCCTGCGTCTGTACACCATGTTCCTTATCAAATGTTCCTATCTTCTGACCATTGAAATTAGCACCGCCGCCAAACTGAAGGTTGATACCTACAGCAGGTGTCTCATCAATAACTACGATACCTTCTTCATCACAAAGTCTCATCATCTCTTCACTATATGGATAATGGCTTGTTCTAAAGCTGTTAGCATGCTGCCATTTCATAATAGAGATATCTTTTGTATTCATTGGAAGGTTAATTCCACGTCCGTTCGGGAATGTATCCTCATGCTTTCCATAACCCTTGAAGTAGAATGGTCTTTCATTAATCAGGAACTTAATTCCGTCAACTCTTACACTTCTTACACCATATGGAAGTGTGTATACATCTTCACCTGCTGTAACCTTAATCTGATAAAGATATGCATTTAATGGCTGCCATAAATGTACATTTTCAAGTTCAATCTTACCTGTAGCACCTTCTGCTTCTGCAACCTTCTTACCCTCTGCATCAAATACTTCAACCTTGCATGATGTACTGTCTTTATCATCACCTTTAATATCAACATCATATGCTAATACTGCTGATGGCTCTGACTTACCAAAATCAATATCAGATACTACTGTAATATCGTTAATATATGTCTTAGGTGTTGTATATATCTTAACCGGTCTTGTAATACCACAATAATTAAAGAAATCAAAGTTAGGATTGTTCTGTGGCTTATCAGATGCACCGGCACCCATGCCTCCCATCATACCACTCATCATGTTAGCCTTACCACCAACAGGAAGTGTTGTATAGTCAATCACATTATTTACTGCAATTGTAAGAAGGTTGTCACCATCTTCTAATACATCATTTAATTCAACCTCAAATGGAAGGAAACCTCCCTTATGTTCACATATTAACTTACCATTAAGATAAATCTTTGCATAATGTGTTACAGCTGCACAACGAAGCACAATTCTCTGGCTCTTTACATATGCAGGAACTGAAATATTTCTCTGATAGAATACCCATCCATAATGATCCCTGAAATCAGCACCCTCCTTTAAATCATTATATGAAGCCGGAACAGGCATTGTATCTGCATCCTTTAGTGGTGCTTCATACCATTTCTCATCAAATCCCTTACCGTTGTCTAATTTAAAATCCCATACTCCGCTTAAATCGCTTAATAATCTTGACTGTGTTAAAACTGGATATAACATACTTAATTCCTCCTATATTTTAATAAACCTCTACTTGTAAAAAATGTTCCTATAAATCTAATCTTATGTTTTTATTATATTTAGTAACTTTTATTTTATGGACTACCGGTATCTTATGTTTAATACCGGTAATCCTAAAAATCATATTAAATTTACTTCATACAGATATTTTTATTCAATTCTTATCTGACATGTTAGTTAATTACATCTGTTCTATTACTTAGCTGCTCTTAAGTCTCTTAATTTAGCTGCATTTTCTTCTACTCTCTTCTTGTTAAGAGGATATAAGAACTGTAATGCAAGGAAAAGTAATATCATTCCTGCTGCCGGTACAAGACATGTAACATTGTAAATGCCATCTACTACCTTAGCATCATATGCTGTTGCTGTTGTGTAACCTACTATTGAAAGAAGCACACCTGAGATACCTGATGAACAAGCCTGTCCTAACTTTCTTGCAAATGAATATACTGAATAAATTGTTCCGTCCTGTCTTACGCCTGTCTTTACCTCTGCATCATCAATTACATCTGTAATCATAGCCCAGATAACCATGTTAAACAATGATAAACCTATTGTAGCTGTCCACATTAATGCCATCCATACCCATACATTGTGTGTATGAAGAATAAATAATATTATATATGCTGAAGCACTTATTATACTTCCGATTACTGATAATTCTTTCTTACCAATCTTAGATGATAACTTAACAATGAAAGTTGAAAGTACAAGTACTATTACTGTACCTGCTAAGTTAGCTATTGACATAGCTGATGCATTTCCAAAATAGTTTGGATAAATATAAGCATTCATATTGCTTAATGATAACTGTGCAAGTAAGAATACTAATGCACATACGATAATACCGATTAATGCCTTGTTATGAACAAGTTCTTTAAAAAGCTGACCAAATGAAAACTTCTGTGTATTCTGTTCTACTTTAACTCTCTCTGTTGTCATATGGTAGCAGAGCATATAGCATATTACTGCACAGATTGAACATACTAAAGCGCCAATCATCATTCTCTGACCAGATAATACTGACTTACCGGCTTCATCCTTGTAATAAACAAGAAGTGGTAAGATAACACCAATTGCTGTCTGTGCAAGTGTTGCACCGATTGTTCTCCAGTTAGAAAGAGAAGTTCTGTCAGTAGGATTATCTGAAAGTGCTGATGCCATAGAACCATAAGGAATATTTACACCTGTGTAACATATACTTCCCCAGAGAAGATAAGTAAAGAACATCCAGAATATCTTAAATCCCATTGGCATGTTCTGGAACCATGTTGCATACATAAGGAATGATGCTAAAGCAACCGGTCCACACATACGTCTTATCCAAGGAGCAAACTTACCTTTCTTTCCAGGTCTGCTTCTGTCAACTATCTGTCCCATTGTTACATCTGTGACTGCATCTACAAATCGTGCAGCCATCATCATAAGTCCTACAAGTGCTGCTGACACTCCCATAACGTCAGTATAAAATTTTAATAAAAACATTGAAGATAATATAAACGTAAAATCATTACCGAAGTCACCAAACATATAGCCCAGCTTATCCTTCAGTCCAAAAGGTTTTACCTTTCCATTATTATCTGCCATAATACATCCTCCATTCTGTGTTTGATACACCTAAATACTTTTTTAACGACCGTCCTTAAATATTTATTTTGTTGTTTTCTATGGTTTAATATTAACTTATTTATTAAATTTTTGTTATTGTAATTTTTAGTAATTATAGTAAAATATTTATATGCCCTATTTTTACAGTAAATATTATACTAATAAATTGAAAAATTATACTAACATGTTAGTTTAAAAGCATTGACATGCCAGTCACTCCTCTTTAACATGTTAGTATATGTTAATATTTCAGAACGGAGATTTGCATATGGAATATAAAATATATCTGGATTACACAAGACAATTACTTAACCAGTTAAAGATTTCGTCATATATAATAGAAAGTCCTTTTTTGTGGGATGAACAATATGATGGAGGATTACGAAAAACCATATTTAATGATAAAATATTTAATAATAAGAGTAATGAGTTTAACAGCTTTATTAATTCTTATAAAAAAGACAGAACCATACTACTTATACATGACAACTTTGCATGTGAATATATCTATATCAAGCTGCCTGATACAGATAATCTGTTTATGGCAGGACCATTTTCATTTGAGACCTTTACTAACAAAAGAATACTTGAATTGTGTTCTGCCAATGCCATACCGTCACAGCTTACGGAATTTATGCAGCTATATTATGCTGCACTTCCGGTATTTACAGATGAACAATGTATATATGGTATAATTAATTGTCTTTGTGACAAGCTCTGGGGTAGTAGTTATTCATTAGAAAAAAAACGTATTATTAATAATAATTTAACTGAAACTATGTACAATGAAGAAGTCCCTGAACCTACCCGTAAGTCTGTTGAAATGCTTGAGGAGCGTTACAGTAATGAATCCCGCCTTATGGAGTATATCTCACATGGTGATTATGCCTCCATTGACGAGCTCGACCATCTTAATACCGCTAATATCAAGCAGAGATTATCTGATTCCCTACGTGACAGAAAAAATCTTATGATTATATTAAATACACTGTGCCGTAAGGCTGCCCAGGCAGCTTATGTGCATCCTGTACATCTTAATGAAATCTCTCGTAAATTTGCAATAAAAATAGAGAACTGCACTACCATAGCACAGCTTGAAGCACTTGAAAATGATATAACAAGACGATACTGTCTGCTTGTACAGTCCTATTCATTAAGAACCTACAGTAAGCCTGTACAAAATATCATCAATTATATCTCTTTTAACCTGACCGCTGATTTGAGCCTTAATGCAATTGCAAATGAATTCTCATTAAACAGCAGCTACCTGTCTACTCTGTTTAAAAAAGAGACCGGCACAACGCTTACTAACTATGTGAATAATAAAAGAATCGAACATGCGATATATCTTCTTAATACCACTAAGCTTCCTATTCAGGAAATTGCCGTACAATGTGGTATTAATGATGTTAATTATTTTACCAAGCTTTTTAAGAAGCTTAAGAATATGACACCTACACAGTATCGTGAGTTGGTACATTAACAATGAATGGTTCATCTATTAATAGTGAAAATATTTTATTTAAAAAACAGACCGTAAACCTCTGCATTAAAAGCTAGAATAATATACGGACATTTCCAATTACACCATGTATTATTCTAACACTTAATGCGGATATTACCGGTCTGTTTCTTAAAGTTATATTTAAAATGATACTATTTTTCCATCGTCAATATTAATTATAACGTCCGATAACTTTACAAGTTCTTCGGTGTCATGGCAGGTTATGATAATTATTGCACCTCTGTTTTTTTCATTTTCTAAAATTGTTCTTAACATTGTTATTCCATACTCATCTATGGCATTTAATGGCTCATCCAAAATTAATATATCTGGTTTTTCCATTATGGCTGCTGCTATTCCTAATTTTTGTTTCATTCCCAAGGAATATTTTTTGTATGTTCTTTTATCATTACAATCAAGCCCTACCATTTTTAAAGCACTATCTATATCTTCGTCATTAATTATATCTTTTATTGATGCCAATAGTTTTAAGTTCTTCTTTCCTGTATATGAAGATATAAATGCCGGATTTTCAAGTAATGCTCCAATGCTTTTAGGAAAACTAATATCGCTTCCTAGAATATCACCATCAATATCAATTTCCCCATCTGTATGTATTAAACCACATATTGACCTCATAAGCATTGTTTTTCCACTTCCATTTATACCTTTAAGTCCATATATATTACCACCCTCAAACCTGTAATTTATATTATCTAATACAACTGTTCCCTTTATCTTCTTTGATACATTTCTCATCTCAATATACATTTTAACTCTCCCTCAACTTATGCTATATCTAAATGCTTTTTAATAAAATTCCTTCTTTTTAGAAATTATACATCCACAAATAATACAAACGCTTATTAACAATACATCATAAATTAATGAATTATAACAACTTATTCCATCAGGTGCTATATAATTATATCTAAGCAGCATCAACTGATTGCCTATAAAAATCTCTTTGACAAAATATATTGAAATTATATAATCAGCCATTATAAATATAACTGCCATAACAGAATTAAATATTAATTCAATAAACATCTGCAATAAAGAAATTGTAAATATTGCAATAAAAAGGATAACACATATATATATATTAACCCGCTTAAACTGACCTATATTATCAGCACTATAAATCACTTTTAATACTCCATCATTCAAACCAAGTCCCATTGTTGCTCCATTAATAATACCGCTTGCTGTTACAGCAATAATTATAACCAGATATGTTATTAAATTTCCGATAAAACACGTTATGCATTTAGATACCCACCATATATGCCTTGACCCTGTTTTTATTAATATCTGCTCTCCACCTCCGTTAATATCTTTTGTAATATAATTCCCCACTAAAAAAATAAAAAACAGATTTAACAATATAAAATTTACTGGTATATCAAAATCAAATGCATTATCAGACATTAACTTTCTGACTCCTCTGAATATGTATATAAAACAATCCATCACACTAACATCTGCGTTTATTTTATGTTCTAAAATAAGTCTGTTAATTTTTCTATAAAATGCCTCACTTGAAAAAAAAACATATATAAATAATGCTGAATATTTCCATATAGAACCATAAAAAAAACGTTTAAAATCATATATAACAACTTTTATTATGTTTTTCAATATATCCTCATTTCTACTAATTAATCAGCCAGTCCCGTTTTTTTGATAATATTAATAAAATAATGGTAATCACGACAGCACATATTATTGGGAAAATCATCATATGAAAACTATCAATCCCTTTAAAATACAGTGCTGTAAAATCGAGATTTGCATATGCAAAAAAAAGTTTTACCACTGGTGGACTAAAAGAATTTTCAATAATATATGTAACAGCAACAATAACATATCCAATCAAAGGAGTATTAAACCACAACCACGTTATCATAATCATATCGGTTGTAATTAAAAAGCATGATATTTTAATTATAAAATAAGCTGCAAGAAGTTTCCCAATATCAATTATAGACTGAGATTTTACTCCCATTTTATAGTAACCATAACTGCTATAGGACTGCCAGTTACATATATCTGTTGACACTATATTTCCAATCAGCCATGTGCATATTAATAAATACAATGATATAATTACTGCTGTTACAAATGTTTTTATCAATATATTTATCATCATATATCTTATATTTTTTTGCCGTATAATTACCATTATTCTAAAATATTTTTTTCCACAGCCAATGACCAATAATGCCCATATTAATATTTCAATAAATAAACAGCTTTGTATCTGTACACTTATACAATCAATCATGCACATACTACTTTGTGACAGTTCTATAAGATGCTTAAATTTCATATAAATATAAAAAGGATATATTATAATAAGCAAAAAAAATATAATCTTTTTACATTTTCCCATAAAAAGCCTCTTTTCTACTCTGCTATATCAAATTCAAAAACTCTCCGCACCGGATAATAGCTTGCAATCAGACAATATTTATCATTATATATATCTTTAATATATTTATACTGTATTTGTGATGTAGTAATAAGTGCAACCAGCTCAATAACTGTTGTACTGCCTGCCTCAAATATTGTTTTTATCTGATTATCTACTTGTGTAAGTCCATTATGCCATCTGCTATTCTTTGCCATCGCACTAAAAAGATATGGCTTACATATTTTATCCTCATCTGTATAATTGCTAATTTTAACTTTATAAACTACCATATTATTTTTCTGCGTATAGTCTTTTCTATCTTTCAAATAATTGAAATGGTCATTTTCTGGATATCTGTTAAAAAAATCATCTGGAGCATATACCTTATATTCTATAGGAGTTATTTCCAAACCATTCATTGTCATACCTTTTTCGGTTGTGTACACTTCCACCTGTTCTTTGGGAAATCTCTTATTTACATGATATATACCAGCTGTTAAAACAATTCCAGAAAATATTATTAATATACCTGCTATAACCTTTTTTATTTTCTTTTTATTACATACAATCATCTTTTATCCCCCATAAAATAGAGGCTGCACCAAATATCCCCAGTATTAACAACAATATTATAACTGTCTGCTCTGTTGTATAAGAATTAACCATATTTAATATTTTTGATGGTGCAACACTCCTTAACCATCCTATTTTTACTGTATATGAAGACAACAGACCTATTGCATAATATATAACAAATGGAAACAACGTTACCAAAAATGTATTTTCTATAAAATAATATGCTGTCATTGACAATGTAGCAAGCACACCTGCAAACATAAAATAAACTAATATATACAACAATATGTATATATATGGATGTTTATAATATATATCTGCAAACATTCCTGATGCATTATAAAACGTCATATTTTCCACAGGTTTTAACGATGGAAGCATTGCTGCTGTAATACATAAGTTCACAATAATTGGAATTACAACTGTTATCCCCGCAAATATAAATGATGTAATATACTTTGCAACCATATAATCTGATTTTTTTGCCCTTTGAAGAATATTCTTCATATATCCGTTTTTCCTATCACTACAATAAGTTGTTGCATATGGAACTGTTGCAATAATAGGAAATATTGATAAATATATCGAATAAAAAACATTTGAACTTCCACACATCCAGGTATTAAAAACCGACTTAGGATAACCACTTCCGCTAAAAAACTCTAATGGATTATTTGCAACCGGTATTACTTTAATTATTATATGAAGAACCGATAACATTAAACCAATAAATAAACTAACATAAAACATTTTGTTTTCTATAGCTCTCGACATTTCAAATTTAATCATTTTTTTCATATCTTATGCCTTTCTTATTGCAGCCATTGTAATTCAAGCATTGAACAACCATCCGGCAGCTGATTTTCACTTTGATGTGGTTTTAAAAAAGCTGTAGAGATATACATATTATCATACTTTTCAACATCGAACTTAATTTGAAATGCCATAGTTGTTTCAAGCTCTTCTCCTGCTTTGAATATGTGATATAAAGCATCCTGATTATTTATAACCATATTTTTATCATATCCCATACCTTCAATTCCAGAACGTATTGCAATGAAATCGTCTCCACTATGTGTATATAATGATGGCCACATACATATTTCTAAATCATTTGAGCTTACATTTTTTAACTTCATTTTTATAAATAATACTTTTTTAGTTTTATTATAATTTATAACTCCATTATCACTAATCCAACATCGGGTATTACCAAGCTGTGAATCTGGACCTTTGGTTTTTATAAGCCAATCAGTAAATTCATCATTTCCTGTTAAAACCGACACATCTTTTACATCTTCTGTCAATAACGTTTCCTCAATCTGCCCAATAAAGCCATATTGCTCAAATTCATCATGTTTTTCAACTATATTTAGCTTATTATCCTCTTTTTTCAATTCCTGCTTTGCTAAAGCACCATCGCCAGATAAATTATATTTATATGCACTATCCTGTATATCCTTTACTATATTATTATTATCTGCCAGACTCTGTGCATCTTCTACTGTCTGATTGTTACAGCTAATCATAAACACCTGAATACATAATATTAAAATTAAAATAACTGTTTTTTTCATATAGCTACCTTTCTGTAATGATAGTATAAATACTGCCAACCATATTACTAAGTATATATATTTTATTTATATCATTTCAATGTGTTATGTCCGAATGGTCTTTTATAATGTCTGAATGGTGTTATAATGTTATCTTACAGATAAACATATTATATTTTTCATAGTATTCAATACTTCTATAATTTTTTTTAACTATATCTTTTACTATTTTTGTACCAATTCCATGACTATTTTTATCTTTTTTATTTGTCTTAAATTCCTTATTATTTACCATAACAGACTCTGTTATGGCATTTTTAACTATTACCATAATATCATCTTTATCTTTATATGTTCTTAATTCAATATATCTTTTATTTTCAGGTATACATAAACTATACTCTATTGCATTATCTATAAGATTTCCTATAATCGTACATATATTCACTGAATCAACATTATATAGTTTATAATCAACTATAACAGAAAATGGAATCTTATTCTGATAACATAATGATACTCTTGTATTTATTAATGCATCCAGACTGTCATTTCCTGTTTTTAACTGACCAATACTTTTCATTACTCTATCTGTATACTCTCCAAGATATTCTAATGCCTGTTGTGTATTGTTTTGCATAAGCAATTGTTTTAATACATCACAATGTTTTTTTATATCATGTCTGAAACATTTTACATCGTCATTCATTTTCTTTACTTCATTAATATATTGTTGTTGTGCTTTAATCTGTTCTATTTCATGCGTATGCTCGCTTTCTAAATAACGTATATTTTGCAATCTTACAACTAACCATATAAGAAGCATATCTATAATTACAATTCCAAAAATAATATATGATTTATTTTTATTCGGCTCTATATATAATAAAACAATAAGGATTAGTGAAAAAATTACACTAATCCATGCTATATAATAATCTTTATAAATTTTTTTATTAAATTCCAAATTTAAAATATTAATGCTTATCTTTCCAAGGATAAAGACCATTATAACTAACTGAACCAAAAACATTATAATACTGCAATTATTAATCCCAACGAAATAAATAAGACTTATTCCAATCAAATAAATTTCCAACAATGCTATTGTTGTTTTTAATCTTTTTTTTGATATTCCTTTCTTTACTGTTAATTTATCTATAAATTCCTTAGCTATCTGAATTGTTTCAACTAGCAATATACACATTAAAACCATCATTTGTATACATATTTTTAACATTTACAATTTATCTCTTTCTTAAATATTTTTTATACTGTTCAATTATTTCTATTTTTCTATAACGGCTCATTTCTAATCTCCGTTTATCCTTTAATATAATTTCATCTTTCCCAACATCTATATCTTGTATATATTTCATATTAACAATATTTTTTCTGTGAATCCTTATAAAATCATGTACTTTAAGAGAATCCTCTATTTCATTTAACTTAAGTTGTGTACTTATACTCTCATGAGATGTATTAATAACTACTTTTCTATCAATTCTTTGTATATAATATATTTCTCTATATGGCAATTGTTTAACACACCCATCAGTTTTTAATTCCCATATATCATGTAACATTATTTCATCAATTACATTTTCTATGACCTGTGGTATACGCTTATCATACATATCTTTCCTGATAAAATCAAAAGGTCTATAACCAAAACAATCATATACTATACCAATATCCGATGTTATAAATATAATATAAGTATTGGCATTTATTTCATTAATTTTGTCTGCTATATCAAATCCACTGATTTTATCAATATATATATCTGTTATAACTACATTATATTCCATATGTTTTTCAATAATATTATGTAATAGTTTTTCACCCGAACTATAATAATGTACTATTAATCTATCGCCGCTTTTAATTCTCTCATTATCTATAATATTTTTTACATCTGCTAAAAACTTTTTATCATCATCACATATAGCCAGTTTTATCATGTTGTATATACTCCCCTCATTTTAAGCCATTATATAAAAAACAAATGCAGCATATCACTTATACTAATAATATTATTTATAAAAATATTAACTATAATAAACATTTGAAGTAATTTAGATATAAAATCATTCTTTATTAATATTAATACTTTTGAGTACTTATTTCAATTATTTAAAAAAACAGCAATTAAGCCAGCTTTTATTTTAAATATATACACGTATCTGTTTGTCTGATAGTTTAGTTTCCAAAACACCTGCCTGGCACTTTTATATTCTTCTGTATCATTTGTTTCTTTGATAAATATTGCAACCATTTTATATATTATTTAGGCATACTTTCTAGTATAATCTGATTATCGTACTGCATATTTCTCCAAATAAAAAAGGAGAAACGACATTGCCTTGGCGAATGTTCATTCTTCTTTTTATAGTTGATTTTTCTGTTGTCTTCCAACCGTTGGTATAAACTGGCACGCTTAATACCATAAATGTATTAAGTTAAATTCATTTTTCACTTTTTCCTTCCTAAGTTTTGCGTTAAATAAATTCAATTACTTCTTTTCACTTTCCCTTTTTCCCCTTATTTTTCGGGCATTTTTCTAATTTTTCCGCATTAAAAAAGAAGCAATTGTGCTTGAAAACAATTGCTTCTTTTTAAAAAATTTCATTCACTTTTTCTGGTGTGAATATGAAAAAATAGATTCACTTAATACAATAAATCTGCATTATACCTTAAAGCGGTAACCCACACCCCAGATAGTCTCTATATACTGTGGCTTAGATGTATCAAACTCAATCTTTTCACGAATCTTCTTGATATGAACTGTTACTGTTGCTATATCTCCTATTGAATCCATATCCCATATTTCCTTGAACAATTCATCCTTTGTAAATACATGGTTAGGATTCTGTGCAAGAAATGTAAGAAGGTCGAATTCCTTAGTTGTAAATATCTTCTCTTCTCCATTTACAAAAACTCTTCTTGCAGTCTTATCAATCTTAATACCCCTGATTTCAATTACATCATTCTCTTCCTTTGCACTGCTTACAAGTCTTTCGTATCTTGCAAGATGTGCCTTAACTCTTGCTACAAGTTCACTTGGACTGAAAGGCTTTGTCATATAATCGTCAGCACCAACGCCGAGTCCTCTTATCTTATCAATATCCTCTTTCTTGGCTGATACCATAATAATCGGTGTATTCTTACTTTCTCTTACCTGCTTACAAATCTCATATCCGTCAACGCCCGGAAGCATTACATCAAGAATCATAATATCATAATCATCTGCAAGCGCTGTTGCCAAACCACTCTCACCATCAGACCTGATTGTTACATCAAATCCGCTAAGCTCAAGATAATCCTTTTCAATTTCGGCAATTGCCTCTTCATCTTCTACAATCAATACTTTACTCATAATCATTTTCCTTTCTATGCCTGTTTATTTTATATGTTAAAAAATCTACTAATGCATGCTTATTATAATAATCTTAATTCTGTTTAAACAGCTTATTGACTATATTCTTATCTTTACCATTCTTATTCTCTATGCAATAGCACGATTCATCTTTATACTTCTTAAGGTCGATATGCATTGTTGTTCCTTCACCCTCGACACTTTCCGCCCATATTCTTCCCTTATGGTCATCTATTATCTTCTTAACAATGGCAAGTCCTATTCCACTTCCACCTTTCTTACTGTTTCTTGAAGAATCTGTCCTGTAAAATCTTTCAAATATATGCGGAAGTTCATTAATTCCTATACCCTTACCATTATCTCTTATAATGATATGCGCATAATCACCCTCATCATAAATATCAAAATCAATAATACCGGCTCTTCCATCCATAAGATACTTCGCAGAATTACTTACAATATTATTAATTACTCTCTTTAACTGCTCTGCATCCGCAACAATATACATATCATCAGATGCATGGTAATTATAATTAAGCGTTATTCCCTGTGCATCCAGATCCATATGTATCTCGTCACAACAGTCATCAAAATACGCTTTTGCATTAATCTTATTAAATGAATATGGCACTCTGTTAGTATCAAGTTTAGAATAAATGGTAAGCTCGTCTATAAGCTTATCCATATCATTAACTTTATTAGCAATAGTTCTTAAATACTTCTCCTGTTTTTCAGGTGTGTCAGCTATTCCATCAAGTATACCCTCAACATATCCCTTAATAGCTGTAAGAGGAGTCTTTAAGTCATGTGAAATATTTCTTATAAGCTCTTTTTCCTCTTTATCGGACTTAATCTTGTCCTCAGAGGACTGCTTTAATATAACACGCATTTCCTCAAAATCGCGGCATACATCACCAATCTCATCATTGGATACTTTCGGCATCTTAAAATCAAGATTACCATTTTTAATATTGTTAGTTGCAAGCTTTAACTTATCTACCGGCTTTAATATAGAACTGTATACCCATAATGTAAGAAGCACCCCTGTTATTATAAGTATAGTTAAAATAGCAGCTCCACCCTGTATCACAAAATGCTTTACCTGCGGAATAACCTGATTAAGTGATGTAATTATATACACACTATACTCATTATTGCCATTATCCGTAAAATCTATCTGTTTGATAAGAAGCTGATATTTACCACCTGTATATATACCAAGCTGTGTATTATTATCAGAAGCTAATGTGTGTATCTCATTATTACTTTCATCTTCCGAATACTGTTGTTCCTCACCAGAATTATCAATATCACTTCCATCATACTGTGGAAGTATGTCTTCCATGTCCTGTTCGCCTAGCTCTGAGGAAGTATATAACAGTTCGCCGTTCTTTCTTACAACTATTGAGGACATTTTCTTCTCAAGTCGCGCTGATAAATCATTAAGATATTCACTGTCATTAAACTTTTCAGGATTATTGTATGCCACCTTAGCAACGTTTTCATATATTCTTTCGGTAATCTGTCCCATTATAGCTGTTGATGAATAGAATCCTGAAAGCAGAGTATCACATTCAACATCATATGCCTGATTAATGCTCTTAGTCTGCACCTGAAAAATCCCACTTACTACGGCAACACATAATATAGCCGGAAGTATTACCATAATGCAAAATGATACTATTAACTTACTCCTTACTTTCATAACAATCCCTGCTCCTAAACGACTTATTGCAGATAACCAGCATTATTAATCCAGTATATCTTTTTATACTATTAATAATACACTTCATATAAACATACGTTAATTATTCCACATATCCATATAATAACACAAATTAACAACTCATTCTAAGAATATTCAATAAATTTTATAAAAATAATATGAATACTATAATGAATTTTCAATTTCTTTCCATTAATCACCATTGCTTAGCAGCACACTAATAAATCCTGAGTTTATAAATTTTACATATCAATAAACTATATCACAGGATATCATACTTATATAAAACAATGAATTATACCATTTAACAGATAACTGACTATATATGCAGCTGGTGGCGTACATTTTATGTACGGCATTAAACATACATATATAGTCAATTGTTCTTTAACCGGTGTGTTAATGTTTTATATAAGTATAGTATCCCTACGTCATTTGAATAAATGCAAAAATTAAAAAACCCAGGATTTATATTAATATTTTAACCTATTTTTAATTTGAATCTCTGTGCTTCTCTTTCCGAATCCACACGCTCCATAACCGCTCCGAGCTTACGCATCTTCCCTTCAAAATCCTCATAACCTCGCTGTATATATACGATATCATCAATCTCAGATATTCCTTCTGCTGCAAGTGCCGCAATTACCAGTGCCGCTCCTGCTCTTAAATCCGGTGCTGATAACTGTGTTCCTGTAAGCTTTTCAACACCTTCTATATATGCAGTATTGCCTTCTACCTTGATATTGCTTCCCATGCGGTTTAATTCATCAACATATTTAAAACGGTTCTCAAATATGCTCTCTGTAACCATACTTGTACCCTTGGCAAGTGCAAGTGTAACTGCCACCTGTGGCTGCATATCCGTAGGAAATCCCGGGTATGGAAGAGTCTTGACATTAGTACATTTAAGTTCGTCACAGCCTATAACTCTTACGCTGTCATCACCCTCAACTATAGTACAGCCCATCTCCATAAGCTTTGCTGATATAGATTCCAGATGCTTAGGAATTACGTCCCTTACTGTTATATCTCCCTTAGTTGCCGCAGCTGCAAACATAAATGTTCCGGCCTCAATCTGATCTGGTATTATTGAATAAGTTGTACCATGAAGACGCTTAACCCCCTTAATCCTTATAACGTCCGTTCCGGCACCCTTAATATTAGCTCCCATCGCATTAAGGAAATTAGCAACATCAACTATATGAGGCTCTTTAGCAGCATTTTCCATTATAGTATCACCCTCTGCCATACATGCCGCCATCATAATATTAATAGTAGCTCCGACAGATACTACATCAAAATAAATATGATTACCGGTAAGCCTGTCTGCCTTGGTATTAATCTTTCCATGTGCTATCTCAACTTCTGCTCCAAGTGCCTTAAATCCCTTAATATGCTGGTCAATCGGTCTGCTTCCTATATTACAGCCACCAGGGAGTGCCACCTGTGACTTCTTATACTTTCCAAGTAATGCTCCAAGAAGATAGTATGAAGCTCTTATCTTCTTAATATATTCATAATCAACATTAATATCGTTAATATCTCCGCCATTTATCTGGACACAATTATTGTATACATACTTAACCTTTGCACCTATTCCCTCAATTGCCTGCAATAATACTCTTGTATCCCTTACATTAGGTACGTTTTCTATTGTTACAGTCTCATCTGTCATAATTGCAGCCGCAAGAATACCCAGTGCCGCATTCTTAGCTCCGCCAATTGAAACCTCACCCACAAGTGGATTTCCGCCCTTAATAATATACTGTTCCATGTATCTATGCACCTCTATATTATAATCTTTTATATCTCAAAGTTGCTAAAATCTTATTAATAATTTCGCTCTTTATCATACAGGATGGCTTTGTAAAATAAACCGTAATTATTAAAACATTTGTCTATTAAAATTATTGTTTCATTCCCAATTAATTATTCGTTATTTTTTATGTATTTAAACATAGTATTTTAAAATACCATACTGTTTAATAATATATTAAATTTGTCTGAAATTCAATACATTCTGTATGATTATACACATACACCCACAATTTGTAAAGTATAATTGAAAAAGTTACGGCTTATATAAGCATAAACCGTAACCTTATAATCTCTACCTTGTTATTCTTCGTCTAACCTTTACTGAGCAGTCAAAATATTATCATACAACAATCCCGGTTGTTTGTTATCTGCCATTAAAGGCTATTTGTTCTATATAATAATCAAAAAATACTAATTCTTATTAACATAATCTAACGGATTAACTGCACCACCATTAACCCATATTTCAAAATGAAGATGTGCATCTGTGCTGTTACCTGTGTTACCACTTTTTGCCAATAACTGGTTCTGTGCCACCTTCTGTCCTACAGTAACATTAATATCACTAAGATGTGCATAACGTGTCATTGTTCCATTATCATGTGTAACATCAACACAATATCCGTAACCACCATACCAGCCGGCTCTTGTAACCGTACCTGCTGCCGCTGCATTAACTAAAGTCCCCTGATTAACTGACCAGTCAACACCTGAATGAAATTCTCCATTCCTGTCACCATAATTAGATACTACCGTACCACCTATAACAGGTCTTACATATTCAGGCTGTACCAATGTTCCTACTGCAACAATCTCAGGCTCTGCCGGTGTAATAATCACTTCATTAGTATATTCTACTGATGTCTGTACACCATCTACATAAGTTACCTCAGCTGTAACCTTACGTCTGCCGTCTGTTCCTTCTGAAATAACTGTATTAATTCCTTTATAATTCTCATTATCATCAACATACTGTACGTCAGCCTTATAATCTTCTTCATAAGTCGTTGTCTTAACTGTTACAACATTAATAACTGACTTAGATGTATTAACTGCTATAACATCACCCGGTACAATTATTGAATCTTCTGTAAGTTCAACATTAAGTGATAATATATCTTCAACTGTAGTTCCATTAGCCTGTGCAATCTTAGTAAGATCATCTCCTGGCTGTACTACATATCCTGCTGTCTGTATATCCTTAGCTGTAATAATATTATATGCTTCATCAACACTTATTATCTTAGCTGTATCCTTCTGAACCTCATTAACCTGTATATCTTCCTTAAAAGAAATATCTGATATACCATCTGTACTTACAGTACCATCCTTGGCAGTTGTAATAGTCCCACCATTCATGGCAGCTGCCACGATATCCCTGTTAGTATCCTTAATCTCTGACTTTACAACATCAACACCATAAGTTCCGTCAGTTGTTCCTTCTTTTAGAAAGCTTACCTGAAACTGCTTATTAGGATCCTGTGTTGCTGCAACCCTGTCTAATAAGTTAATAACTTCATCCTTGCTTGATAAAGTTACTGTAAAATCATCTATTCTTACTGTATATGCAACCTGATTGTTCATGTCAACCATACTTGTAAATAAATCAGAATATACGGCTGATGCCAGTTCATCCACTGACATTCTTGAAGCTGATACTCTCTCTTCACTCTTATATTCAATATCAGGGTCAAGATATACTACATCAGAATAATCATTACTAAAGCGCAGTCTTGCCTCTGTCACTGCTTTTTTAGCTTCCTCCTGCGTATTAGCTGCACCAACTTCTTTGCCATTAACGCTGACGCTTATATATCCAACATCATTTTTAAGTATTTTCTTTTCTACGAATGGAATAGCCACAATACAAGCCATGCACGCTGCAGACATTGCACTTACAAGTGTTAATCTCATACGTCTGCCATACTTCGTTAAATGAGCCATACTTCCTCCAAAAAATAATCAAATCAATACAAAAATAAAATGTTACTGCTTCCGCCCTCATGTTTAATTATTCTGTAACATTTTTGTAACAAAGGAATAATAACACTTTAATTTTTATTTGTAAAGGCTAACACATGAAAAAAGTACTATTTTTATAGTATTGATAATGATTTTTATGCATTTTTTATATTTTTCTTGATGTAAAATATACAAAATCGTCAATTTTATCAAGTATATCGGCAAATATTTCTCTTGGTGCTTCATCTATATATCTTGTAAGAATTTCATTTTCATCATGCTTATATCTTCCATAGAAAATATCATACAGGTTATGACCTCTTACATATATCCTGATATTTTCCATATTATCAATAATATCCTGACGTGTTTTAATATTTATCCCTGTCTGCTCAATCATATTTTTAACACTGGTCAGACGGTACAGATATTCCTGATATTTTTCCCATAAAATATCATAAAACTCATCAACGCTATTAACTACTCCAATACGTGCCATTACCTCCGGAAACAGGAAATAATTTTCAAATGAATAGTATTTTAATATAAGTACATTTCTTGTAGTAACCCTTGGAATATTGCCTGTATCCTGAAGCTGACGGTCTTCATAATACCTGCAGAGCTGTCTTCCTAACATATTCCTGTCTTTGCCATCACCGTCCCTTATCATCATAAACTGGTCTTTAAGATATACAGTATTAAGATATTTAAGGTTGGCATACGTCTTAATATTAGTACAACTGTTAGTTGCTATTATTGCAATTCTGTTAAGATGACCGGTATCGTCATATATCTCAGAATAATATTTATCAAGAAGCAGAGGCAGTCTGCTCTTATCCTGCTTACCCTCCACTATAAATACAAAGCTTACGTTCATAAAATCATTTGCCGTATATCCAAGGTCATTTAAAATATCATCTATATCTGTATTATTATTAACAGAGGTTGCATACTCTTTATCTGTATACACCTGTCTTATCTGTTTTGTAGTAAAGTTAAACAGCATCTCCGGCTCGTGCGTTGAAAATATAACCTGATTTTTCCCGGATAATCTGTACAGAATCTCACTTGCTGTCTTCTTAAGATGCGGATGCAGATAAATCTCCGGGTCTTCTATCATAATTATATAAGGCGTAGTATTTTTGGTATCCACATAAGTTTCAAGAAGCGACAGAATATATATGCTTTTTAAGCCTTCTCCTAAAGAATCTATTGAGCCGGTCTGTCCTCTGTCCGTATTTTCAACAGTTGTATTGATTTTAAATACTTCATCCACATCAAATCTGATTTCATAATGAATCTTTTCTGAACCAGCCCCGTTCTTTGCAAAATATTTATTAAGACGGTCAGCAAATTCATTAAGGTTGAGATTAAAAAGCTTGTATTGTAACAGTCTGCTGCTCTCAACAAGTGTAAGCTGCGCCGGCGTCTTTTTATTAATAACACCTATACATTCAAAACACTGGCTGCATTTTTTAGTTCTGTCAAATATGCACTTGTCCTCACGAAGCTTGCTAAGGCCTCCATCCTGCTGCAGCATTACAAAATCTTCTCTTATGTCTACCTTATCCCTGTTATGGTCTACAAAATATATCTTGGGAAATATTTCTTTGATATGAGTATTATTCTTCTTTACACCATCTCTATAATGAATAACACCATCGCGCCTATATACATATTCAAATGACAATTCGCCGCTGCCATCTTCTCTTTCACAAAATGACGGATACTTTAATAGAAAATTCTTCTTCCATAACTGAAAATTCCTGTATTTTCCGGCAATACCATTATTGTGCATATATTCCATATCTTCATTTTCAATTATAAGATGTACTTCTATTATAATATTTCCCTCTGACGAGTAAAAATCCCTGTCCGTTATGTGATAATCACCTGCCACGGCACGTATTGCATCGAGTATTACAGACTTACCGGAATTATTACGTCCGACAAGTATTAAAACATCATCAATATTATCTATAACCGTGTCTTTTACTGATTTAAAATTCCTAATATGAAGGTATGATATTTTCATTAATGACTCCATTCTGTCAATTGATATTATGTATTATCAAGCGTTATGCAATATTAAATATTATTTAAATGTTTTTATGAAAATTTACAGTTCACCACGGTTTATGTGAAAACCATATTTTAAAATTTCCCATTATAATTTATATCTGACTTTTCATTCCATTTAACTTTTTATTACTTTTATTTTTTAGTGCTTTATCATTTGCAGCTTTTAATGGCTTTTCAGACTTTCTATTACTTTTGGCTTTCAATGACTTTTAAGACTTTTTATTTCTTTTTGCTTTCATTGATTTTTCTGACTTTCTATCACTTTTAGCTTTTGATGACTTTTCGGGTCTTTTATTACTTTTAGCTTTCAAGGATTTTTCTGACCTTCCATCACTTTTAGCTTTTAATGACTTTTCATGTTTTTTGTTACTTTTGTTATCTAATGACTTGTCATGCCCGCCATTTGTCTGCTTCTTTACTGAAAATCCAAATGTTCCAAGTTTTTTGCCAAGTTCAAAATATTCTCCATGTGAATATGCCACAAGTCCTGATGTATTAAGCTCAAATCTTCCTGACTCATTCATATACTTATCATCCACTGTTACTGCAACAACCTCTGCGATAAACATATCATGGGTTCCAAGATGACACACTTCTTTTACCTTACATTCTATATTGACAGGACTTTCCTGTATCCCCGGCGCTTTAACCACCTTTGACTGTGATGGTGTAAGATGCATCTCTTTATATTTATCAACATCTCTTCCAGACCTTACTCCACAATAATCTGTCGCCCTTACAATATCCTTAGTGGTAAGATTAATTACAAATTCACCCGTTTCTTCGATAATTGCATGTGAATATCTTTCAGGTCTTACCGATATTGACACCATCGCAGGATCAGAACACACTGTACCTGCCCATGCAACTGTTATTATATTAGGCTTTTCACCTTCTCTTTGGCAGCTTACCATTACTGCCGGCACCGGATATAACATATTTCCCGGCTTAAAATCTGTTCTTGACATATAATCTCCATTCCACAGGCATTATTATAAATATTTTTAATATCAGAAAACACATACCGGATGTCATGTATGACTATCAGATACACCTCCATGATAACAGCTGTTTTGTGATACCTGCCGCACAAAAAGCCATTTTGAATATACTTTTTTTAAAGAATATGCTTTTAATAAAGAATATATTTTTAATAAAAGAATATACTTTTAATGATGGATATATTTTTGATAAAAGAAATACTTTTTTGGCACTTAATGATTTATCAGAACTGCCACACTGATTTATAATTCCCACATCCATTACATCATAATATTTTAAAATTATAATAAGGAGTTTCTATGAATAATAATATTGTTAAAACATTTACAATTATTGCATTTATCATAACTTCCATACTTGGAGTATTATTACACTTTGCATATGACTTTTCAGGAAGAAATATAATTATCGGACTTTTTACTCCTGTATGCGAATCTACATGGGAACACCTGAAATTATTATTCTTTCCTGCCCTTATGTGTATGATAACAGGATTGTTTATCATAAAACCACAGCTTAACCGTATTCCACTGTATATCAATGGATTCTTTATCAGCATAATCACCGGACTGATATTAATAATTGTGCTTTTTTATACATTAACAGGCATTACCGGTACTAATATCGACTGGTTAAATATCGCCATATATTTTATATCCGCAGCCTGTGTCTATGCATTATTCTGGTATATACAGACATACTGTAAAGACTCAATTATCCTTAACAGCTATAATTATATGTTACTTTCTATCACACTGCTTTTTATACTTGTGTTCCTATTCTTCTTATTTACAATAACGCCGCCTGCTATCGGTCTTTTTAAAGATCCGGATTTGTAAGCGCAGCACACCCTGACACACAAGTAATTTTACCCTAAAAGCCTCTTTCATATGAAACTAACTTCCATGCGAAACACATTTTTATTCTAAGCAGACTACCCTGTTAAGCCCCCCATGCTAAATAAACCCGTATGCTAAAAAATCTCCCATATGAAACTAACTTCCATTCAAAAGCAAGCATTTTTTTAACATAAATATTGTATTATAACATTCTGCTCAGTCTGTCACACACATGATGGTATCCCTCAAGTATTATTGCGCCGTGGTCAGCCGCAAGCAGACTTGTCTTTGTAACCTTATAATTGACATTTTTTAAAATCGCATTCTTCTTATAGGTTATCTCTATATGAGATTCAGTAATTGTATTTTCAACATCATCTCCTGTAAGTTTAAGACAATGCTTATCGTGCATAATTCCATTCTCATCAAGATATATATCTTCCCTTATATCCTCTATATTAAACCAGCCGGCATCACGGGCATCATCTCCTGCTTCCGGCTGCACACTTCCCTCCGGTATAAGAGCCACATATGCAGTGGTAATTATTCTCGTCCTTGGGTCCCTGTTATATTCCCCATAGCTTTTTAACTGTTCAACCTCAATATCAGAAACACCTGTTTCCTCCTCAAGTTCACGAAGTGCCGCTTTATCAATATCCTCTCTGTATTCTACAAAGCCACCTGGCAATGCCCACATGCCTATACTCGGATGATTTCTTCTTCTTATAAGCAGCACTTTTTTAACCTTCATATCCTCTCTACTGTAGGTAAATACACAGGTATCTACCGTATTACAAGGATTGTCATATTTCTTAGGGTCATATTCTTCCAAAAATGTCAAAAGATCCTTTCCCTGTTCGTTATATTTTTCAAGTCCCAAAAATGGAACAATCTCTTCTTCATTAAGATACATAATATTCTCCATTCCGCAGCAGCTTTATCATAAAGATTCAAAGAAAAATTCATGCAGGTGATTTTTCTTCATTTCTAAATACTTCAATCCGTAACTATCTGATATCTTTAAAGCTGTCTCTTTTACTCTGTTTAAAAAATCTGTCCATAACCTCACACATGCCACAGAACTTGTCAGTAAGCACAATGACATATGACTCCTTATACTTAGGTGGCGTTACTGTAAGCGGAAACATATGCTTGGCTATTATATCTCCCTCTTTTCTTGTAATATTAAAATTACTGCCCGCGTTCTTAAGTGCCTTGGTCGGATGTTCAAAGCCGTGTTTCCTCTCACCTTCTTCCGGTACATGCCCATGCCAGTCATATAAAAATAAGTCATGCAGAAGTCCTCCCTTAGCGGCTGCATATGTATCCCAGCCTAACTTCTTACATATAAGATAATTATAATATGAAACATGCACTGAATGTTCAAAGCATGTTGTATTACTATGATGATTATACTCTTTCATCTGCCGGACTACCGGTGTATTCACAATATTCTTAACATATTCAACATATTCCTTACCGGACTCATCTCTTTTATAATGTCTTTGCTTTATCCTGGAAATACCTCTTTCCACCCTTGATGAATACTCCGGTTTCTTAATGTACTTTTTATAATTTCTTCTTCTGCTCGCAGTTCCTGAATCACATTGGTTCGACATAACTAACACCTTTCTTCCTGCTTAGAATTTTATTGTAATATTATATCACATTTTAATAGTATTTTCATCTGTAATGTTTTACCCATATACATTATCCCCAGCTTTATGATATGTAGAATATTCATCCATCGTTTCAAAATTCACAATCAAAATCTTACACGTCCTGTCCACACCCCGTTTTCAACAATTCACAAGTTAAAGTATTGTATGAACACAACAAATATGTTAATATACATATATAAGTACTCGTGATAAATTATATGATATTAATAACTGATTTTATTTATATGTGTATCATTGCGTTTAATCACGATTATTCCCGTCTATGGCGGAGGAATGGAGGAATATATGAATGGAAATGTAATCGTTGGCCAGTCAGGTGGACCAACATCAGTAATTAATTCAAGTCTTGTAGGGGTATTTAAGACAGCGAAAGACAGAGGTGCTGACAAAGTATATGGTATGCTTCACGGTATTAAAGGCCTTTTAGATGGTCAGTATGTTGATCTTTCAGAGAAGATTAAGACTGATATAGACATTGATCTTTTAAAGAGAACACCTTCTTCATTTTTAGGTTCATGTCGTTATAAGTTACCTGAGATTAAAGGCAACGAGGATGTATACGAAAAGATTTTCAAGACTCTTGATGACTTGAACGTAAAGTATTTCTTCTATATTGGTGGTAACGATTCAATGGATACAATTAAGCAGCTTTCTGATTATGGTGCAATGGTTGGCAGCGATATAAGTTTTATGGGTGTACCTAAGACTATTGATAATGACCTTGCTGTAACAGACCATACTCCTGGTTATGGTAGTGCCGCTAAGTACATAGCCGCAACAATGAAAGAAATAATCCGTGATGGTCTCGTATACGACTATCCAACAATCACTATCGTTGAAATAATGGGACGTAATGCCGGATGGCTTACTGCTGCTGCTGCTCTTGCCAAGGGCGAGGATTGCGAAGGTGTTGATATGATTTATCTTCCAGAGAAGGTATTTGATATTGATAAATTTATGCAGACAGTCAAGGAAAAGAGTGAACAGGGTCGCTCAATGGTAATTGCCATATCAGAAGGTATTAAGGTTGCAGATGGCAGATATGTATTCGAGCTTTCTGACCATGTTGAATTCGTAGATGCATTTGGTCATAAGCAGCTTGCAGGTTCTGCTAAGTTCCTTGCTAACAAGCTCGGTTCAGAACTCGGTATCAAGACACGTGCCATTGAATTATCAACAATGCAGCGTTGTGCAGCTCATATGACTTCACGTACAGATATCACAGAAGCATTTAATGTTGGTGGTGCGGCTGTTAAGGCAGCATTTGAAGGCGAATCAGGACGAGTTGTAGTATTAAAGAGAATTTCTGACGACCCATATATGTGCATCACAGAAACACATGATGTTCATGATATTGCTAACGTTGAAAAGAAAGTTCCATTAGAGTGGATTACAGATGATGACTATGTTACAGAAGATCTTATAAGATATATCAGACCTCTTATTCAGGCTGAACTTTCACCAATTATGGTTGATGGTCTTCCAAGACATCTTAATGTCAATATGTAATTTAAGGTATATAATTTAATACTGAAAAAAGCTGTCGTGCTAACAGGCTTTATATAATACGGATATTAAACATCTGTATTTCGTACAAGCTTCATTAGTGCGACAGCTTTTTATTATTTGATATATTCATAACTATAAATGAGCAGATATAGAAAAATGCAAAAATAAATTCCTCTTATTTTATATCTAAATACATTCGGAATAATCAATGAAAGTATGTCTTTGTAATGCAGACATATTTGTAACAGTTTCAGCCAAACTCTTATATCACATATTATAAAAATATTTTTCTTTACATATTATATTTTTATGTTTACAATATTAATAAATTTTTTACCATATGGAGATTAATTATGAGATTTGTAATCCAGCGTGTCAATCACGCAAGTGTCAGAATAGATGGAGAGACTGTGGGAGCCATCAACAAAGGACTTCTTATATTATTTGGAGCAGGTGAGGATGATTCGCCTGATATGCTTCAGAAATTTGTTGATAAGATAATAAAATTACGAATTTTTGCCGATGAAAATGGCAAGACTAACTTATCATTAAATGATGTTAGCGGCGAGCTGCTTATCGTAAGCCAGTTTACACTTTATGCCGACTGTAGAAAGGGCAACCGTCCAAGCTTTGTAAAGGCATGTGAACCGGATAGAGCCAATATGATGTACGAGCAATTTGTAGAATTGTGCAGACAGCAATGCAGTAAAGTAGAAACAGGACGATTTGGCGCAGATATGAAGGTTGCCCTTGAAAATGATGGTCCATTTACCATCGTACTTGACAGCAGAGACTTTAAATAAATTAATGAAAATCCAATAAGTTTCAGCTTAGTGGTAATTAACTTAAAACAGGAGAATACGAATTATTATGTTCAGACTATGGTGTAAGCTTTTTGATGAATCAAACCATCTTGTCAAAGATACCGTAATTGAAAATGCAGATTATTCCATTAACCGCACCAAAAAAATATTTGACGGAATAAAAGATGCCTGCTATGAATTTGATTTGGGTGAACCAATATGGCTTGATGCCAATGTAGCCGAATTTCAAAGACATTCCAAGGTAAGATTTAATCAGGATAATTTTATTGAAAGTATAGACTTTTCATATATGGAAGTGCAGGTTATAGAGGAAGATTAATTTCTAAGTAAAAATTCAGAGCCAGCCTTACCGACTGACTCTGAACGACTTAAATAATATAATACCGGTATTAACAGCCCCATACTTCCTCAGCTATTTCCTTAACTAACTTAAGCTTATTCCACTGTTCTTCCTCTGTAAGCTTATTGCCGATCTCACATGATGCAAAACCGCACTGTGGACTTAAATATAATCTGTCTAATGGAATATATTTAGAAGCCTCCTTAATTCTGTTAATTACAAGCTCCTTATTTTCAAGCAATGGTGATTTAGCTGTTATTAATCCTAATACAACTTTCTTATCACCTGATACCTTAGCTAATGGTGCAAAACCGCCCGAACGCTCATCATCAAATTCAAGGAAATATGCATTAACATTTTCCTCTCCGAATAAGATATCTGCAACTGAATCATAAGCACCTTCACTTGCATATGTCGAATGGAAATTACCACGGCATACATGTGTATTGATTATCATATCTGACGGTGCATTTGCAATTACCCTGTTATTAATATCCTTATGTGACTTCTGGAAATCAATAATTCCTTCCTTTGTAGTTCCATAGAGAGTATGTCCGATTTTATCAGCAAACATTCCCCATGTACAGTCATCAAGCTGGATATTTCTACAGCCTGCTGCGTATAAGTCATCAATTACCTTTCCATAAGCTGCAACAATATCGTCAACAAGTTCTTCATCACTTGAATATACTTCATCTGTTGCCGGTCTGTTAAATGGCATTGTAAACTGCGCTAAGAACTGTGCAGGTGCAGGCATTGTCTGCTTTGCAACTGTATTCTCATCCTCAAGTGCCTTTACAAATCTGAAATGGTCAACAAACGGATGCTCTTTTGATAATCCAATCTTTCCAACAATATAAGTATCATCAATCATAGCTGCTTCACCATGGAATGGTAGTCCCGTCTTTGTAGGTGCATGTCCGATTCCTTCAAAGCCCCACATAAAATCAAGATGCCATGTTGCTCTTCTGAACTCTCCATCAGTAATCACATGGTATCCAAGCTCCTTAGTCTTTGCAACAAGCTCTGTAACAGCTTCATCCTCGACCTTTTTTAATGCAGCATAATCAATGCTTCCTTCATCAAACTGTCTTCTTGCTTTCTTTAGTTTTTCAGGTCTTAAAAAGCTTCCTACAAAATCATAACGAAATGGTGTCTTTAAATTACTCATATATCCTCCAATTAAAGCTGTTAATAATTATTCCTGATTACCTTACCGTCATAATACATCTGTAGAACTTAAAATCAATATACTTATCTAAGGTATCAGAATACAAATGTTAATAATATCAGCTGCAAGCGGCAAAAATACCACATCGGGCATACTCCATATATCTCACAACCGTTTATAATATTTTATCTGTAAAATGTAGAATAATAATAACAACAATAAATATAAATTGGAAATACATAAATCATAATGTTGTCCATAGTTTTAAACTATATCAGATTGCTTTTATTTTCAAAAATATAATCTCATTTTACCACAAACACAATTATAACTAATTATACAACTAGATTCCTCTCTTCACCATTAATAAAGCTGTTAAGATTATTATATATCTCATCTAACAGTCTTACTCTGGCTTCATAAGTTGCCCACGCATTATGTGGTGTTATAACAAGCTTATTACTGTCCTTAATTGCAAGAAGCGGATTATCTGCCGGCATAGGCTCTGTTGTAAGCACATCGAGTCCTGCACCTGCAATCTCACCTTCGTTAAGAGCTTTTGCAAGATCAGCATCATTTACAATAGGACCTCTTCCTACATTGATAAGATATGCACTCTTCTTCATCTTCTTAATATTCTCATAATTGAAAAGATCCTTAGTATACTGGTTAAGTGGTGCATGTATTGAAATAATGTCCGATTCTTTCAATAAAGTATCAAGGTCAACCTTCTCATATTCTGTATCATATGTATTACCGCTTGCTGAGTAATATACAACCTTACAGCCAAATGCCCTGGCTGCATCGGCAACCCTGCTTCCTATATGTCCAAGACCTACTATTCCCCATGTCTTTCCTGCAAGCTCGCCAAATACATTTGAAAAGTTAGTAAATATCGTTGACTTTGAATATTCTCCTGACTTGACATAATCATCATAATATCTCATCTTCTCATATAAATAGAAGAATAATGCAAATGTATGCTGTACTACTGACATTGTAGAATAGCCTGCAACATTAGCTACCTTTATTCTAAGTGTACGGGCACATTCAATGTCTATATTGTTATATCCCGTTGCCGCTTCAAGTATAATCTTAAGATTAGGTGCTGCCTGCATCTCATCATTTCCAATTACTACTTTATTAGTTATAACAGCATCCGGATTAACTGCCTCTAATCTTTCAAGAGCTTCTTTCTTAGTACTCTTTGCGTATACTGTAACTTCCCCAAGTTCATTAAACTTACTGATATCAATGTCTTCCCCAAATGTAGCCGCATCCAAAATAAGTATCTTCATATTCTCTCCTCCATTAATTTATTTTGTAAATTAAAATAACTGCCGCAAAAGTAAAATTATATAATTTATCATGCTATAATTTTTATGCTGACTGACTCTATAATCAATTATAGTATTCTCCATCATAATCCCATCTATCACCAAATTCAGACACACTAATCTCTATAATCAATTATTGTCTTATCCATCTTACATAAAATAGCTTCTATTCACTCCTATAACGTGAACATTTATATAATATACTTTATACAACAGTATTTTAACTTATCACATAATCATAATGATAAACTATATATTATCCTTATTATAATCTCTTTCTTAAAGCTTCACCTTCTGCCTCAAAACCAGGCTTGCCAAGAAGAGCAAACATATTATGCTTATAGCTTTCCACACCCGGCTGGTTAAATGGATTAACTCCAAGTATATAACCTGAAAGTCCACATGCAAATTCAAAGAAATAGAATAATTCACCAAGATAAAACTCATTCTGTTCAGGAATCTTAACCATAAGATTAGGTGTATTACCATCTGTATGGGCTAATATCGTTCCGTTCATAGCACATTTATTAACGAAATCAACCGTCTTTCCTGCAAGATAATTAAGTCCGTCAAGGTCTTCATCCTCTGCCTCAATAGTAATCTCTTTTCTTGCCTTTTCAACATTAAGAACTGTCTCGAACATAATTCTTGAACCGTCCTGTATAAACTGTCCCATTGAATGAAGATCTGTTGTTAAATCAACACTGGCAGGGAAAAGTCCCTTATTATCCTTACCTTCTGACTCACCCATAAGCTGCTTCCACCACTCAAGTGTATAATGAAGGCTAGGTTCATAATCACAAAGAATCTCAACTTCCTTGCCTTTTCTTAACATGATATTACGAAGTGCAGCATATTGCATTGAATCATTATTATCAAAATCATTCTCTATACAACGCTTTCTTGCACTTGCTGCACCTTCCATGAGCTTGTCTATATCAGCTCCACTTGCTGCAATTGCAAGAAGTCCTACTGCTGTAAGCACAGAAAAACGTCCTCCTACATCATCAGGTACTACAAATTCCTCATAGCCTTCTGCATCAGCAAGATTCTTTAAAGCTCCCTTAGCTCTGTCTGTTGTGGCATAAATTCTCTTAGCCGCTTCTTCTTTTCCATACTTCTTTTCAAGCATCTTTTTGAATACTCTGAAAGCAATAGCAGGTTCTGTTGTTGTACCTGACTTAGAGATAATATTTACCGAAAAATCCCTGTCTCCTATTACATCTATAAGATTAGATAAATATGTAGAGCTTATGCTGTTACCTACAAAATAAATCTCCGGTGCTTTTCTTATCTCTTTAGATACGCTGTTAAAGAAATTATGTCCTAAAAATTCAATCGCAGCTCTCGCTCCAAGATACGAACCTCCAATACCAATAACTACAAGTACCTCTGAATCTGACTGTATCTTTTTAGCTGCTTTTTTAATTCTCTCAAACTCATCTTTATCGTAATCTACCGGAAGGTCAATCCATCCAAGATAATCATTACCAGCTCCCTTCTTTGACAGAAGAAGCTCCTTTGCACTCTCTGTAATAGCCTTCATAGACTCAACCTCATGTGCATGAACATACCCCTCTGTCTTTGAATAATCAAAACTAACCTGTCCCATAATAAAATCTCCTTTTTATATTTAGTTTATCCGCCGAAAAATCCCCTTTATAAATGAGCTTTGCAACTGATAATTTATTACTTTAATTATAGTCATTTTTTCATAATTTTTCAAGCAATAGTTGTTATATTCTGACTATTTCCAATACCATATGCCACTTCAAAATTAGACCCGATTTTCAAAAATTACAATTTATCAGTCTGTATCCGTTTATAACTCTTCCTCAGCCTTTCAAAATCACTTGCCGAGCTTCCCTTAAGCTTAGTTGCAGCACAACACCTCGATGGAACTCTTAAGCCACCACTATTTTCAAGATAGTCGGCAATCTCTACAATCAATGTCCGTATAAACCGCTTATTTTCCCATACTTTACGAAGTATACACACAGCTATGACTGCTATTATTACAAATATAACTCCGGCTATGTCAATTACTGTATAGTCCTTTAAAGATACCGCTGACAGGCTGTAATGTATTGAATATATCCATTCTCCACGTTCCTGAATAGAAAAAAATATTCCCACGATATGTCCTGTTCCCAATATCACTATTATGTATTCTAATATACCTGCTACAATCTCCCAGTTTATTATAGATAATCCACATACCTCATAATTATCAATTATCTTTTCCACAAAAACATCAATATTATTAATATTTATGTTAAGTTTTTTACAATTGTCATACCTTATGACAATCTGTTTTATCAGGGGTTTTTTGTACTCTCCACACCTGACATCCCTTATCAGTTGTGAATAGTAGTTAAACAGTGTACACCATATTACCATGGCAGTAATCCACAGTATAACAAATACAGTTATCACTATTTACCTATATACCTCCTGCTATAAATTTTTAATATAATGTAAGAAGTAAAAAGCCATCCATACCTGCATAATAAAAGCTAATAATCCTGACATCATATATAATCCTGCAAAATATTATTTATTAGTATATTCTCAAATTATATGTATACAATAATCACACTATCCCCACACATTCTATACATACAATATTCTAAAAAATAATATTTCCCACAGTCTTTATTATATCAGACTTATGGCTTAAATCAGCTGTAAAATTAAAAAATCGTTCAACACATTTCCACCAAAATTCCTATTTTTTTACATACATTCCAATATATTTTCAAAAAATAAGGATTGCAAAATGGCTGTTCAATGCCATATTACAATCCTTATGTCATAATACTGTATTCACTCGTCTTATCTTACAAATTATATTCTGTCAACAAGTTCTTTGATAAGCAGGACGGAATTTTTTATTGCTTGTTTTTCAAATGCCGGATAGTCCATTGTTGCACTATCATCTGCCTTGTCTGATATCGCCCTTAATATTACAAATGGAATATTATTAAGATATGCCGCCTGTGCAATCGCTGCCCCTTCCATCTCTGTACAATATCCGTCAAAATTGTCTGCTATCTTATTCTTTACTTCTTTATCTGATATAAACTGGTCTCCGCTTACAACTCTTCCCACATGGACACCAATCTGAGGCACAGCCTTTGCACAACTTTCTTTAGCAAGCTCTATAAGTCTGTCATCTGCCTTAAATGAAAGTGTATCCATTCTTGGAATCTGACCCAGTGCATAACCAAAGCCTGTTGCATCCATATCATGGTGAAGCACATCGCTTGATATTACGATATCTGCAATATCTATCTGTGCCTTAAGAGAACCTGCTATACCGGTATTAATTACATAGTCAACCTTAAAATCATCTGCAAGCACCTGTGTACATACGGCAGCATTGACCTTGCCAATACCACTTCTTACCACTACTACATCTTTGCCATTTAACTTACCCTGCTTAAAATTCATCTGAGCTTTATTTTCTTCTTTTTCAATTGTCATAACTTCTACAATCTGGGCTACCTCTTCATCCATTGCTCCTATAATACCAATCATATTTATCTCCATTCTTGTAATATGCTATTTGTGTATCTTTCAGATATATCCAATATACACCTGTCCGTAATATAATGTTATATTTCATTAGCTATTGTATATAAATACTCATATATACGTCAAGAGCTTCTTTAATTATTAAAAATAACTTTTCCATAAGCTTTATAAATTAATCCACATGTACATAATATTTTTATATTTTTATAATAACACCAGATATATATTATGCTATAATACATCTGTTACATAAAATTTCCGGCATGTAACAATATAGAAATAATTATTATTAAACATTAATATATGGAGGATTTATTTATGAGATACAAAACATCAGGCGTCTGTTCAAGCGCAATTGATTTTGATGTAGTTGATAATAAGGTGACTAATGTAAAATTTATCGGTGGCTGTTCAGGTAATACTCAGGGTGTTGCCGCATTGATTGAAGGCATGGATATAGATGAAGCAATAAAAAGAATCGAAGGAATCAGATGCGGCTTCCGTCCGACTTCATGTCCCGACCAGCTTTCCAAGGCATTAAGACAGTTTAAGGAAAATGCCTGATAATGGGAAGTGTTGCACGATTTAAACGCATATATATAGAAATAACAAGCTCCTGTAACCTTACCTGTTCCTTTTGTCAGAAGACACTGCGTCCAGCTCATTTTATGAATACACAGGAATTTGCACATATAATAAGCGAGATTAAACCATATACTAATTATGTATACCTTCATGTAAAGGGAGAGCCTTTGCTTTCGCCTTATCTTGAAGATATTTTAAAGCTGTGTCAGGATAATAATATCCGTGTAAATATTACTACTAACGGAACTCTGCTTGCTGACCGTATTAACACACTGGTTAAATATCCTGTCCATCAGATTAACATCTCACTTCACAGTGCTGATGATAATGACTGTATAGATATGGACTCTTATATCAAAGATGTATTTTCTTCATGTGAAACACTTGTAGATAAAACAGATACAGAGGTCAATTTAAGATTGTGGAATACCAAAAAAGACCCTTTACTTTTTGGTAACAAAAACTGTACTATAAAAAGACATTTGTATATCAATGTACAGTCACCTTTTGAGTGGCCCGAACTTAACAGCGGATATTTCAACGAACGTGGCTTCTGTCAGGGATTAAGATCCCACATTGCCATACTAAGTGATGGAACTGTAGTTCCCTGCTGTCTTGATGGCAATGCTATAATGGCACTCGGCAACATATTTTCATCACATTTTAAAGATATACTCTCAAATGAACGCAGTCAGGCTATAATTAAAGGCTGGCATGCCAAAATGGCTGTTGAGTCTCTGTGTAAACATTGCAGTTTTAAGGAACGCTTTACTCACAAATTATAATAAATAAGAATTGGCGGCATTGACAATGCCTGCGGAATGGAGATAATGTGAAAATGAAAAGAATTATTCTTACCGGCGGTGGTACTGCCGGACATGTTACACCTAATATTGCGCTTCTTCCAAGCCTTAAAGAAGCCGGATATGAAGTATTTTATATAGGCTCATATAATGGAATTGAAAAAAAACTTATAGAAGATATGGATATTCCTTACTATGGCATCTCATCCGGCAAATTAAGACGTTACAAGAGCTTAAAAAATCTCTCCGACCCTTTCAGGGTATTAAATGGATATCATCAGGCAAAAGTCCTTATGAAAAAGATTAAACCTGATATTGTATTTTCAAAGGGCGGTTTCGTATCAGTTCCGGTTGTACTGGCTGCAAGCAATAAACATATCCCCGTAATAATACACGAATCAGATATGACTCCGGGACTTGCCAATAAGATAGCAATGCATGGTGCTACCAAAATATGCTGCAATTTCCCTGAAACTGTCAAATATCTTCCTGCCGATAAGGCTGTACTTACCGGTTCGCCTATAAGAAGTGAGCTTTTATCAGGCGATAAATCCGCAGCTTACCGTATGTGTGGCTTCACATCTGATAAGCCCGTCCTTATGGTAGTAGGAGGAAGCACAGGAGCCGTTCATGTAAACGATGCCGTAAGAGCAATACTTCCTGAATTATTAAAGAGATTCCAGGTTGTACACCTTTGTGGTAAAGACAAAACTGACGAATCGCTTAATAATATTAATGGCTATGTCCAGTTTGAATATATCAGCAAAGAAATGCGTGATTTATTTGCAATGAGTGATATCGTCATCTCAAGAGCCGGCGCTAACGCCATATGCGAGCTTTTAGCACTTAAGAAGCCTAACCTTCTTATTCCGCTTTCAGCCAATGCAAGCCGTGGCGACCAGATTCTTAATGCCAATTCATTTAAGGAGCATGGTTACTCTGCCGTTCTTACAGAAGAAGAGATGACACCTGAGACTCTTATGGCTGCTGTCAATGAACTTTTTGATAACCGCGAACAGTATATACATAATATGGAAAACAGTGAGCAGAGTGATTCCATTGGAAAAATAATGGAGCTTATAGTACAGAATTCCAAATAACCCCATTATGTTGAATATTAACACCTTCTTCTCTTGACATTTTTGCGGAAAAAGCCTAAACTGATAATAGTAATAATTACTATTATTTGAAGGAGGATGGATTTATGGCTGTTATTAAACATAGTAAACAACGTGATGCTATTCATAATTTTCTGATGTCACGTAAGGACCACCCTACTGCTGAAACGGTTTATGCTAATGTAATTAAGGAATTTCCTAATATAAGTCTTGGAACGGTATATCGTAATCTGTCATTTTTGGTTGACAATGGTATGGCTGTTAAGGTTCCCTGTAGTGATGGTTCTATACATTTTGATGGTAATGTATCACCTCATTATCATTTTCAATGTATGGAATGTGGGGCTGTACTCGACCTTGATATGGATGGCAGAAGCGAAGAGCTTGCCCTTAATAATGCCGCGGGAAAGAATTTTAATGGAATAATTGACGGCAATGTTACATTTTTTTATGGTAAATGTCCAGCCTGTGCTTCTAAAAATTAATTTTTAGCACCTTGCAATGCATCATTTTACGCACATATATAATTATCTGTGCCTTAGATGGTGCATTTTATTATTTACAGTCAATATTTTAATAAAAATTCACTTAATAATACTATATAATGGCTGTGATAAAAATAAAACAATTTCTTAACTCAATGAATTTATACAAAAATTATTGTTATAATAATATGATGTAATGTTCAAAGTTTCAAGAATATTTTCCGCCTGCACTATAAGACTTTCCGAATCTTGAAGTTAAAATACTTATGCAGAATAAAATAGGAATTATTATTATTTTTGTTGACAAAATATTATCATTATGTTATATTAAATTTAAGCAAAACAGTAATAATTACTATTTTATAAAATATTATTTTGAAAAGGAGATAACGATTATGAAGTATGTATGTATGGTATGTGGATATGTTTATGAAGGAGATGCTGCACCAGCTGAATGTCCGGTATGTCACGCTCCTGCTTCTAAGTTTGAAGCACAGACAGGTGATAAGGTATGGGCAGCTGAACATGTAGTAGGTATTGCACAGGGATGTTCTGATGACATTATGTCTGACTTAAGAGCTAATTTCCAGGGTGAATGTACAGAAGTTGGTATGTACCTTGCAATGGCAAGAGTTGCACACAGAGAAGGTTATCCTGAGATTGGTATGTATTATGAAAAAGCTGCTTATGAAGAAGCTGAACATGCTGCTAAGTTTGCTGAATTACTTGGTGAAGTTGTAACAGACAGTACTAAGAAGAATCTTCAGTTAAGAGTTGATGCTGAAAATGGTGCTACAGCAGGTAAGTTTGACCTTGCTAAGCGTGCTAAGGCTGCTGACCTTGATGCAATCCATGATACAGTTCATGAGATGGCTAAGGATGAGGCCCGCCATGGCAAAGCTTTTGAAGGTCTTTTAAAGAGATACTTTGGTTAATCAGCAACAGGCTTAAAAACTGCCTGATATAAGGGATTTTAAGGATAGATAGTTACAGACTGTCTATCCTTTTTTATGTATTTTATAAAGACGAACTAAAACAGAACCCCGATGTATAAATAAGATTTGCTCCCGGAGCGTAATATTTGTCAGAGATTGAATCACAGCTAAGACAATATCGTTTCCCCTCCCTATAGATGAAAGGGGCATCATCTTCTATGTCATGTTAATGGATTACAAAATATTTACATATTGCTTTCTTCCAGCAATATCTTTTTAAACTTCTGTGCCGCCACACTGATTGGACGCTTTGAATCATATATCATACATACATAACGTCTTGGAATATCTTCATCCAGCTCCAATTTTACAATATCGTTATTCTTAAGCGCTTTTTCCACCATTTCTTCCGGCAGAAATGCAAGCCCCAGCTCACTTTCTACCAGTGGAAGCACCTGGTCAGTCGTAGCTGCCTCTGTATCCGGCGTAAGCTCTACACCATGTTTATTAAATAGATTATAATAAAATTCATAGGTTGTCGTATCTTTTCCAAGACATATAAATGGATATTTTTTTATATCAGAAATACCAAGTTTATGACTGCCAAGTCCGTAAAAAGACCTTCCACCTACAAGTACATCTTTAAATTCTTTAAGCCTTACCATCTTTAATGACATATCATAATCAAGTGGCGTGGTAACTATTGCAAAATCAATTTCGCCGCTTTTTACTGACCTTACTGCCTGAGGTGTCGAATGGTTACATAGCTTAAGCCTTACTCCCGGATATGACATATGAAATTTTTTCAATCTTTGAAGCAGATATATATTAAGTGCTATCTCACTGGCACCTATAGATATACTCCCATGCTCAAGTCCGACACTGTCAGCAAGTTCTTCTTCTGCAAGCTGTAACTGAATCATAGAAGCTGCCACTCTCGTATACAATCTTTCTCCCTCTGGTGTAAGAAATACCCCGCGGTTAGTTCTTACAAATAATTTACAGTTCACTTCCTGTTCAAGACAATTTATTGCTCTTGTCACATTGGGCTGGCTTCCATTTAATACACTAGCAGCTTTTGTAAAATTGCCATACTTTGCTACATAATAAAATATTTTATAATATTCAAAATTCACATTCATAACTATTTATACTAATCCTCATTTCTGAGCAACTTTGTTGCGAAGAGGTTAAGAAAAATTTGCGCAGGCAATTTTTCTTCTGCCATCAATGGCTGCTTGTCCTGCTCAGAAACAAACAGCCTGCTCACATGTAAGCTTTATATAATCAGCTATATCAATTTATTATAGCCATCATATCAATAATATGTTTTACTCATGCCTATTAACTGATTATAATAACAAAGAACCCAAATGACAATATATAAATGCGAAAGGAAGATGATTTTTATGTCATTAGTATTACCAAGAGAGGAAGCTGTTGAAAATATTTTTTCAAGAATACTTTCATCTGATGAAGCCTGTGAACGGCTTTTAGAAACCTTTTATGACCATTTGTGTGATGACAATAAATTTATCGACCCCGACCCCCATCATTTTGCAGAGGTTATGCTTAATGCCTATAAAAATGGTGATGTAAGTGCATTTCTTTTAGAAATATGCAACCGCAGTATGTTTGACCTGCTTAAAGAAGCCTATCTTATACCACGGCGTTTTCATGGAAAAGCCGGTGAAAACCCTGTACTTCTTACAGATGTCAACGGCAATCTCCTTGAAGATAAGAAGTCGTCAGTTACTAATCATGAATATAAAAAATTCCATGAAATATATAACACGCACACTCCGGCTCCACGTTCCAGACTGTATCTTGCTGATGGTTACAGTCTTGTAAGATACTATACAACAGACATGAATATCTGTGAAAAGCCGGAGAATAAAGAACGTGGTATTCTTATTCTTTATGCACTTCCTGATACTAAAAAATTAGGTCTTACCGAAGCTCAGGCATACGATGTTATATGGACTGCTTTCCATGATATACAAAAGGAAGCATACTCGGCTATTGTATATTACGGTCAGGAAACAGGCACAAAATCAGGTAAATCATTTGATGAATTAGGCGTTTTATTACCTATACACCAGTTTGAAAATAAAATGTTATCACACCTTTTAGCAATAGATGGTATAGTATTATCCTGCCGTGAAGGAATGATAAAAACCGCCGGTGCAGACAGTCTGGATTTACAATAATTCTATAATAAATATAATCAGTGGAAATGGAGTTGATTATGATATGACTACGGCAGCTACAAATACACAAATCAAAAAAAATCATATGGATATACACTGGCATGACTATGCCGGCAGTGATATAAATACTCCCATTACCAAAGACAGCCTGTCTGCAAAAGCTTCTGTAATAGGACGTGTAGGCATAATGATGCTTTCCTGTGGTACAGGAGCATGGCGTGTCAGAAGTTCCATGAACCATTTGTCAGAACTTATGGAAATTACCTGTACAGTCGACATCGGACTTATGTCTATTAATTATACATGCTTTGATGGCAATGACAGCTTCAGCCAGTCTCTTTGTCTTACCAATACAGGTGTTAATACTTCGCAGCTTAACCGTCTTGAAAAATTTGTATCAGAATTTAAAGATAAGGAACTTTTCTATAGCTGTGAGGCTATACATTCCGCCCTTGATGATATACAGAAAATACATGGTCTGTATACACCATCAAAGCTTGCCCTTGCTGCTGCACTTGCATGTGGAGCATTCACATTCCTGCTCGGCGGCGGTGTTATAGAGATGTTATGTGCATTTGTTGGTGCAGGAATAGGCAATTATATAAGATGTAAGCTTTCAAAACACCATTTTACACTATTCTTATGTATCACAGCTTCTGTTTCTGCGGCATGTCTTACTTACGCATCACTTCTTAAGGTACTTGAACTTGTATTTTCTATTAATTTACAGCACGAAGCCGGATATATATGTTCTATGCTTTTTGTAATACCGGGATTTCCATTTATTACAAGCGGGATTGACCTTGCTAAGCTTGATATGCGTTCAGGCATGGAACGGTTCATGTATTCTATGATTATTGTAACCGTAGCTACTATGGCTGCCTGGATTCTTGCAATGTTATTAGGACTTACGCCTGTTGCATTTCTTCCTATAGATATGAAACTGTGGCAGTGGATTATATTACGTCTTATTTCAAGCTTTTGTGGTGTATTCGGTTTCTCAATCATGTTTAACAGTCCTGTAAAACTTGCTATTGCCGCTGGTATAATAGGTGCTATATCTAATACTACACGTCTTGAGCTTATTGATATATGTGCAATTCCTCCGGCTGCTGCTGCATTTGTCGGAGCGTTTATATCAGGTATTCTTGCCTCCACATTAAAAGGTGTCGCAGGATATCCAAGAATCTCAATTACAGTTCCTTCAATAGTTATTATGGTTCCTGGTCTATACCTTTATAAGGGCTTTTATAATCTCGGAATTATGAATCTTACAACTGCTGCATCCTGGCTTGCATCGGCACTGCTTATAATACTTGCCCTCCCTTTAGGACTTATATTTGCACGAATTATTACAGATAAGACGTTTAGGTACTGTACATAATATTATGCAAATATTATATAGGATTGTAGGAATGTGCAACACATGGCAATCCACAGATATCATAGCTGGAGGCTTTTTACCCCCACATCTTAATATGAGTGCAGTATAATATATGACAATATCATTATTCAGGAGAAATATATGTTATTTTCAAATCTTCATTATTATTCAAATAAACAGATGTCAGAATCTTTCCTGACTGCCGGACTGCTTTCGGTATCAGGAGGACTTCAGGATGTATATACCTATGTATCAAGAGGACATGTCTTTGCAAATGCACAGACAGGAAATATAGTCCTTTTAAGCCAGAATATATTTGAACATAACTGGAATACTGCCCTGCATTATTTTATTCCACTTATATTCTTTGCACTGGGTGTTGCCGCTGCAACAATAATAAGGCAGTCTTTCCAGAATCTCCAGCGTTTTCACTGGAGACAGATTGTTCTTGTCATTGAGATTGTTCTGTTATTTATAGTAGGTTTCATTCCCGGTAATTTTAATCTTATTGCAAATGCACTTGTTTCATTCTCTTGTGCAATGCAGGTACAGTCATTTAGAAAAGTAGATAATTATGCATTTGCAAGTACAATGTGTATTGGTAATATCCGCAGTGGTACAGAGGCTTTATGTAATTATTTTAAAAATCACAATAAACAGATGTTATATAAGGCGTTGCATTATTTTGGCATAATATTCCTTTTTGCATTAGGCTCAGGCATCGGAAGTGCCATGATTGTACATTTTAACCTGCATACAATATGGTTATCATCTTTACTTTTATTTATCGGTTTTTCAATAATGTTTATTGAAGAAGAAAAAAGTATATAAACCTTAAAAGCACAATATTGTAATAACAATATCAAATATTTTCCATCGAAGGCTATTTGTCCTGTTTAGAAACAAATAGCCGGTTCATATATGAACTTGTGAAAAAATAATCGCATCAGCATTATTTTTCACATGGCTGTTACTATTATATTATAAATAAAAATCTGCGGATATCTTTTGGATACCCACAGACCTGTATCTATATAAAGCATCTGATTAAAAACACATTACCCACTATAAATATACTTCCCCTGTAATAAATATCAGATGCTTATTTTTACGAATCCTATTCTTCAAATAATTCTACAGGGTCAACACTTTCTCCATCCTTAGTAACCTTAAAATACAGATTAGCTCCCTCTGTTGTATAATATGCTGTTGGCTGTGAAACTGTTCCCAGAAGCTGCCCCCTTGTAACCTTATCACCGGCTTTTACAACGATATTATCAAGCAGTCCATAAGTTGTCACATAACCATCACCAATTGCTATATCAACTGTAGTACCTGTCTCTTCATTTATTGATACATTTTTAACAACTCCGCTTGCAGCAACACCTACATTAGTACCCTTTTCTGCCTTTATTGATATTGCCGGATTGCACTTATATACACCAAGCGTTGGAAAATATATTGTACTATCCATACTGTATTTTAAAATAATATCTCCTGATACCGGCCATAAAAGCCCGTCTGCCTCGTTAAATGTATATCCTTGCGCTATATCCTGACTATCATTTACAGAATTATCTGATGATACAGCAGAATTAAGACTGGTATTATCATGCGGTCCAATATCATTACTTATATCTGAATTATAATTAATTCCGGATACTGCTTCATTACCTGCCGCCACATCGGCTGCCTCATCAGCCTTATCTTCTGTATCAACACTTCCGGACTCATTATTCTTTGACACATCTGCCTTAACATCGGCTGCCTGTTCATGCACCACATCCTCATTATTATCGGCTGAATCCGTCACATCCTCTGTCTTTATAGCTACATTTCCATCATCTGTATCATTAAGATTAACAATGTTATTTTTTTGTGCTTTTTTAGTACTGTCTGCAGCTGAATATATGCCATATGATAATGCACATACTATTGCCAGTGGCATAATTATTGCAAATACCTTCTCCCTGCGGCTTCTCTTACCATTACTTACCATACTAACCTCCATTCCAAGTCCGGTATATATAACTTTTATATGTGATGTTAGTATGTTTTCCATTTTTGTTATAACTTATTCAAAATCCTATTCTGATATTATATTTTTTAATTATGCCAATATCATATTCTGACTATCTTATATTATTCTAATCTTAGATTGCTCTGCCATCACTTTAATTTTTTAAATTCAAAAAATCTATTTTAAGATGATACAAGTGTCACTCCACAATAAAATTTATTTAAAATAGTTTCGTATGTATTGCCCGTTTCTGCCATTATCCCTGCTGTATACATGCTAAGTCCGATATTGCTGCCCTTCCCCTTTGTAGTTATCTTAATGCTGCCATTAATATCCTCTATTGTCATATTTGCAGAATTAATTCCAAGAATATATGCAAATTCTGCTCCGGTCATTACTACATTGCCTACCTGAATTTTTGTCACATATCCGCTTTGTGACTTTGCCGCAATCTGTATGCTTTTAAATGGTGCTGTCTCATTAATCCCAATATCCTTATATTTTTCTGACATTTTTTTAACAAACTCTTTGTATGAAAACGACACAACACTTATATAATCCGGGCTATGCATGTCATCCGGACAATCCACTTCCGTCAGGTAATCATATCCGGCTCCAAGAACCTGTGAGCCTGCAAGAGTAGTACCACAGCTGACCTCAGTATATCTTGCATCTATAGGGCTTCCATTATACATCATAATGATTCCTCCGGTCGCAGCAACACAGTCGGATATCAGATTATAATTATCATTATATTTGCTTCCCCAATTGTTTTTCATCTGATTTTCAGTAAGAAAAGACATGCCCAGCTGTGAGCTGTCTATATTCATATCATTACCCATTATCCTGTAAATATCTGTCCGTACCATAATACTTTCAGCTTTAAGCACCTCAATCTGTGATGACATATCAAGGCGGTCAGCAAGCACCATCACTATGAATTTATTAATATCTACAGACTTTACGGCATGTCTGTACTTAACATCAATTCTTCTTCCATCTATAAGCTCATCCGAAATATCTGCTTCAATAATTCCAGTCACGGATAATGTAATAACAGATGGCACAAGAATACATATAAGAAGTGCTATAACTATAATTAAAATATTCTTTCTTAATGCTATTTTATAATTATCCATGCATGCCCTCCGCCATATATCCTGTTAATATTATGGTATGCATGTTTCTTATATCTTATGAATCTTTATATTTTATTGTTAAATATACTTTTTAAAAACCATGTATCTATTCTTAGACATATGATAACTTATATATGTCTAAGAACTGATACATGGCTCACTATATGCCACCATCCATACTTATGGCATTAATTTAATTAATAATTACATTAAAACAATTACATCTTAACATCAACCTTATCAAGCTTCCAGATGTCATCTACATATTCCTGTATAGTTCTGTCAGATGAGAACTTGCCGGCATTAGCTGTATTTAACATAACTGACTTAGCCCATGCTGTTGAATCCTTATACTTCTTATCAATTCTCTTCTGTGCTTCTGCATAGCTTCTGAAATCCTTAAGAATGAAGTAAGTATCTGCCCTTCTTCCTCCCTGATTATTAAGAAGTGAGTTATAGATATCCCTGAACATCTCAGGATCTTCCGGTGAATACTTACCATTAATAAGTTCCATAAGAACCTCTCTTACATCCTGATCATTATTAAATATATCCATAGGATCATATCCGCCCTCATTCTCATATCTGATGACTTCATCTGAACTAAGACCGAATATTACAGCATTGTCAATTCCAACCTCCTGAACTATCTCAACATTAGCTCCATCCATAGTTCCAAGTGTCATTGCACCATTAAGCATAAACTTCATGTTACCTGTACCCGAAGCCTCCTTAGAAGCTGTTGATATCTGTTCACTGACATCTGCTGCCGCAAATATAATCTCACCATTAGACACTCTGTAATTCTCAATAAATACAACCTTAATCTTACCATTAATAGATGCATCATTATTAATCACATCTGCCACGTTATTAATAAGCTTAATAGTCTGCTTTGCAATTCTATATCCTGCGGCTGCCTTCGCACCAAATATAAATGTTCTAGGTGTAATATCCATATCAGGATTCTTCTTAATCTGATTATACAGATACATTACATGTAAAATGTTAAGAAGCTGTCTCTTATACTCATGTAATCTCTTAACCTGAACATCAAATATAGAATCAGGATTAACATCTATTCCATTATTCTCCTTGATATACTTAGCAAGTCTTACCTTATTCTTACGCTTAATCTGCATAAATTCCTGCTGGTACCTAGGTTCATCAACATAAACTTCCAGCTTCTTTAACAGTGAAAGGTCTGTAATCCAGCCCTCACCAATCTTATCTGTAATCCAGTCTGCAAGAAGAGGATTTCCATGAAGTAAGAATCTTCTCTGTGTAATACCATTGGTCTTATTATTAAACTTTTCAGGCATCATTTCATAGAAATCTCTAAGCTCCTGCTTCTCTAAAATCTCTGTATGAAGCTTAGCAACGCCATTAACTGAGAATCCTGCACATATTGCAAGATGTGCCATCTTAACCTGACCATCATATATAATAGCCATCTTTCTTATCTTTTCCTGGTCTCCCGGATACTTAGCCTTAATCTCTTCAACAAATCTTCTGTTAATCTCTTCAACAATCTGATATATTCTTGGAAGAAGTCTTGAGAATAACTCAATAGGCCATTTTTCAAGGGCTTCTGCCATGATTGTATGGTTAGTATATGCAACTGACTTAGTTGTTACATCCCACGCTTCATCCCACTCTAAGCCCTCTTCATCCATAAGGATTCTCATAAGCTCTGCAACGGCAACGGTAGGATGTGTATCATTAAGCTGGAATACAGCCTTCTCATATAACTTTCTTACATCGTCATGCTGTTCCTTGTACTTATCAATAGCTCTTTGTACACTTGCTGATACGAAGAAGTACTGCTGCTTTAATCTTAATTCCTTACCGGCATAATGGTTATCATTAGGATATAATACTTCTACAATATTCTTTGCAAGGTTCTCTTCTTCTATTGCCTTCTGATAATCACCCTTGTCAAACGAGCTTAAATTAAATGTATCAACCGGTTCGGCATCCCATATTCTTAATGTATTGATATTGTTATTACCATAACCTACCACCGGAAGGTCATATGGCACAGCATATACCGACTGATATCCCTCCTGAACAAACATATCTCTTCCTGTCTGTTCATCCTTATATGAACGTACATATCCGCCAAACTTAACCTCATACTGATATTCAGGTCTCTTTACTTCAAATGGATTACCATCCTTTAACCAGTTATCAGGAACTTCCACCTGATATCCGTCCCTTATCTCCTGCTTAAACATACCATATTTATATCTTATACCACATCCACATGCAGTATATCCAAGTGTCGCAAGCGAATCCATAAAGCATGCTGCAAGTCGTCCAAGTCCACCATTACCAAGTGCTGCATCCGGCTCCTGATCTTCTATTACGTTAATGTCCATTCCAAGCTCTTCAAGTACTTCCTTAATCTCATCATATGCCATAATATTAATCATATTATTGCCTAAAGCTCTACCCATAAGAAATTCCATAGACATATAATATACAATCTTAGCATCCTGCTCTTTATAAGCTTTCTGTGATGCTATCCACTTGTCAATTATAATATCCTTAACTGCATAAGCTACAGACTGGAACTTCTGCTGCTGTGTTGCTTCATCAAGATTTTTCCTATAAAGTATCTTACAGTTATTGATAATATTCTTTTTAAATGCTTCCTTGTCAAATGTGTTCTTCTCTAACGTCTTAATATTTGCCATAAAACTCTCCATTCCGCCACATATGCAGCAATTATTCTGCTGCTTACCGCCAATATCTGCTTATAGTTAATAATATCATATTAATCCATACCCTCTTGCGAATCCTGATGCCGGTTTTTCATATCAGTGGCTCAGCAGCCCTCGCACAGCGTAATCTTTGTCTGAGATTAAACCCCGACTGAGATAATATTACTCCGGCCCTATATAAGAAAGGGGCATATCAGCCTGAGATATAAGAAATTATATTCTATTATGAATATTGGTGATATTACAGCCTTTTATAAAAGCATAATCCATCACCAGATATATTGTGTAATATATTGGAAACAATATACCACGATGATAGAATTTCCGAGAAATAATAATATATGCTTACTTATATATTATTACCGGACTACCCCCGCCTGCCATACGGTTGAATAAATTATCTAAAAACTATTACATGTATAAGACATATTATACACTATTCGACATTTGTTTGCAAATATACTGTTATTCTAAAAACCAGACCCATATGCTTACTAAATATTATCATCAGATTTTTTAATATACTGCTATTCTATAACTCCAGGCTCCTATGCTTAATAAGTATCATCATTAGATTTTTAATATACTGCTATTCTATAACTCCAGACCCATGTGCTTAATAAGTATCATCATCAGATTTTTATATATACTGTGCCACTATTACATCGTTTTCGAAATGACTACACCATTCACTTGCCTGCCCTGCGAATCCGGTTGTACAGGTATAAAAGTCTCCGCGCAGCCCACTACGCCTGCATTTTTATACCTGCACACCCGACTCCACATCCTACGCGATTGGTATAGTTATTTATGAAACGATGTACCAGAAGACTTAGAAGAAAGTTTTATATTCAAATTTTTTCAAATACGACTTGCATTATTAATTCACATGGTGTAGTATACTCATATACATGATGTAGTATTAATTACTACATATTATCATTCACCCCTTTCTTTATGTGGTGTTGATACAAATACAAAATGACATGAATATAAAATAAATAAGAATTAAACTTTAAACAGCGGCAAATAGCCATTGATGGCAGAAGAAAAATTGCCTGCGCACATTTTTCTTTGCCTCTTCGCAACAAAAGCTGCCAAGAAATGGAGGTTAGTATGAAAACGACAATCTTAAATCACAATACAAAAGATAACTATATACATGCAACAGCTTACAATACAGATAAATCATCTTATATTAATAGAAGTACTAATAGCTATTCCAAAGAATATAAAAAGCCTTACCACTTTTCAATTAAAGACCCGGGAAGCTCTATTACCCACTTTATCGGAATGATAATGTCTATTGCTGGAACTGCACCTCTTATACTTAAGGCTGTCAATACAGGACATCTTCTTAACGCTGCTTCACTTGGTATATTTATCATAAGCATGATTTTACTGTATGGTGCAAGTACAGCATATCATACATTTGATATTTCACCAGAATTTAACAGGGTTTTAAAAAAATTAGACCACTGTATGATATTTATTCTTATTGCAGGTTCATATACCCCTATATGCCTTGTTGTACTTCATGGAACTACAGGATATATGCTTCTTTCAATTGTATGGGGAATTGCCATTTGCGGAATTATTTTTAAACTTTGCTGGGTAACATGTCCTAAGTGGATTTCATCTGTTTTATATATAGCTATGGGCTGGGTATGTGTACTTGCATTTCCTCAGATACTCGCCGCACTTCCAGCCAGAGCTTTCGGATGGCTTCTTGTTGGTGGAATTATATATACCATAGGCGGTATAATATATGCTTTAAAGCTTCCAATATTTAACTCAATCCACAAGAACTTCGGTTCACATGAGATATTCCATCTGTTTGTTATGGGAGGAAGCTTATGCCATTATATTATGATGTACAATTATATAACTGTTATGGCTATATCATAATCCAAGGTTACTGCTCCATAATCAAAAGAGGGATGTCACAGAATAGCTGCATATCTGATGCAATTATTCTGTGGCATCCCTCTTTTTTACAACAGGCATTTACGGTCATTTGGGCGCCTGCTGTAAATAAGGAGAAAAAGTGTTGTAGCAAATATAATAGTGGTCAGTTATTATATTGGGGAAATGCTACAAGGTTTTTATGAAAAAAAGTGTTTATAAAAAGCTCACTGCTCTTTACATTTATTATAGTACCTAAATTTTGTGACCAAATTCAGTCCAACTTTTGAACAAAATGTGTATTTTTTGATAACTTTTTAACAATATATATGTTTACTGCCAGATATTATTCTCTTAGAGTCATGTCGTAATAATAGATACAACCCTGCACGGTCTGCACTTCCTGTTCTTCTCCGACTTCATAGTACTCATTTGCTGACTCAAGCATATCTTCTTTAGTAACATTGCCATTATAAGGCAGGTATATAAGAACCGCTTTTTCCTTAAGTTCATATAATGGCAGGCTCCTTACCTGTAACGTCTCCGGCATAGCTATAGTATTGTCATTTTCATAAAATACACGTTTGTGCTTTTTCATATCCCAATTATATAAAAATACCGCTGAATTACCTGTTATACATGCTCCATTATTATCTGATACCACAGCATCATACTCCTGTGGATTATATCCTGTTCTTTTAAGCACCTCATCTATTGATTTATTAATCATTATATATTGTGTATTGTATACAAGATAATCACCATACATCATATCTTTAGTTGTATCACCTACATATATAATTGCTGAATTGCCAAGATTAAGTTTTAAAAAAACTGCTGTTGTAACCGGATCACATGTAAAGAAGCACTGGATAAATGCCAGAATGCCACAGACAATTGATATATATGCCTGCTTATAATTATCTGCTATTCTGTTAAGAATACCAAACATAAGTATATAGAGTAATATATCTCCTGCAACATTATATCTTGCCAGTGATGCAGTTATATAAATACATGAAAATGCCACATAACATATAAATGCCGCTACAAGTTCAATATATTTAAGGTTCAGATGTACCCTCTTTCCATTTTTTAAAAGGAAAAATATAAAACCTCCAATGATAATTAATAAGATTACCCAGTTAAAATTCAATAAAAACTGCTGTTTTAACTTGATTGCTATATAATCAGGATTAAAGCCCAGACAGTTAGTTCCGTTATTATCCCATCTAAGTCCAGCCGTTTCATTGGAATTCTGTGTCCACTGTGACACCCCACCGATAAATCTGTTATAAAGGAACTGTATCACAGCCGCAACGAATATGAAATACAATCTCGCATCCTTTAAAATCTCACCGATATAATTTTTACCGGAACCCTTATATCCATATTTAAACTTATAATGAAATAATATCCCAAGAACGTATCCGCCTATTAATACCATTCCGGTTTCTTTCGTCTGGAAACATGCCATACTAAAGAAGCCTGCAATAAGTGGTCTGTTATATGTGCATGCATAAATTACATATATTATAAACATTGCCATCGGATAATCTGGTGTAAAATATGAAAATGAACTGTATACAAGCGGTGCAAATGACAAAACTATCGTAAATACTGCCGCATTACCATATGTAGTTTTTCTTAATACTCTTAATAAGATTTTGTATACACACCAGAATGCAATAAGTGTAAGCACAAGTGATACGAGATTAACACCTATTACCTCTCCAGGAAATACCATCTCACCTATCAGATAAATAATGCTGAATATCAGTGTAGGATGACCACACAACGCAAAGTTCTTCTGAAAATCTATGAAGCTGTCAAATGTACAGTTTTTCAACCCTTCCGTAAGTCTGTAATAGTACTCACCTGAATCCCATCTTGGAAGTGTATTAATATATGGCAGTCTTGTAATACATATAATTACAAGCCCAATAATCATTATCTTATGTTTTTTCCAGAAAGCTTTAATCTTTTGCGTATTCAATCCTGAAATATGCGTTAATATATATATAATCTCTGCAGTAGCTGCAAAAATAAGCACCCCTAAAAATATCGCATAATTATTACTGTTAAGGACTGTATTTTTCCAGTTAAATATCAAAAGATTAGTAACAAAAAGCAAGGGTATGATACCCATAACCGCAAACTCACTTATCAGCTCTTTAAAAAAACTTTTTTCTTCCATTTTATAAATCCTTAATTATTTTTGTTCACATATCATATGCCTTCTCTTAAAAAGCATAAAAATTATTGTACCATATATTAATGTCCTTGTCGATTTATAACCTTTTACAAAAACGAAAACTCTGCTCTTTTAATACAATAATATCTGCACTCACAAAAAGACTGCCGCATATCACAGAATTGCATACAATATGGATGTTGAAAAAGATATCTTAATCAAATTATATTTTGACCATTATATCGTATTAATCTTTAATATCTACATATTGTATGATTTCCATTAATGCGACAGTCCTCTTAGTCTGTTATTTAATTAGTCATCATACCTATTTTTAATTAAATATTTCTGTTCTTCTTTTTTAATATCACTACACACATTGCCAAAATACATGACATCATCATAATAATAATAGCAGCTGCCTTTCCTGCAGAAATACTGTCTCCCGTATTAACATCACTGTCAGATGCTGCTATTGTCTGATTCTCCTGAGAGTTAATATTTTCTGTAACTGTTGGCTGTATTGAACTATTAGTTATATCTGTTGATAATATCGTATTATCTCCGGCTGGCTTTGTTGTCTCCTGTGTATTACCTCCAGTCGGTTTTGTTGTCTCCTGTGTATTACCTCCAGTCGGCTTTGTTGTCTCCTGTGTATTACCTCCGGCTGGCTTTGTTGTCTCTTGTGTATTATCTTTCTTAGTATCTTCATAGATAATAGCGTAAGTTGAAAATCTGTCTGTCTTAAATGTTATCTTCTTAGTCTGAGCATTATATTCTGATTTAAGAATCTCAGCTTTACTATCATGTATCCTGATAACTGAATATTTTCTTATAATATCAGAATTATTATTAAGAAGCTCTTCCGGTATTTCTGCACTAAGTGTAATCTCTTGAGCTGTTTCATATACCTGCTTACTATCTGCACCAATAGTCATATTTAACCTAATATCAAGAATCATTCCTACTTTTTGTGATACTGTAAGTCTGTTTTTAATAAGCTTATTATCTTCATCTGATGCATTATCACTGATATTATCTATTGAAAGCTTAATTTTAATATCTTTGCCGGCTGCCTGGGCCTTTTCGTCCTCTGTAAGTATTTTATCAGTTAATTCCTCATCTGACTCATCAAATGTTGTATCAGGAGCATCTTTACCCTGACTGACTGTAACATCTGTCTTGGCATTATCATCCTTATTCTCCTTAATTACAGGAATCTCTGTAATATCTGTTCTAGCTCCGCACACTGTACAATGATGTGACTTGCTTCCTGACTCCGTACATGTCGCTTCTTTATCTATTGTCCATTCTGTACTGTATTTATGGCCTGTTGCCTCTATCTTTTCTGTCCTGGTCGCATTACATACTGTACATGTGTACGTCTTTTCTCCAGCTTCTGTACATGTGGCTTTCTTTGTTACTACTCCTTCATCCCACTTATGTTCTGTATGTACTGTGTGTTCATCATTATACTTTGTTTTTTCCCACTGTAATGTTGTAAGTGTAAGCTTTCCTGCTCCTGTATAAGGCTGTACCACTGTTGACAATTCTGAGGCTGAATATAATCTGTAATCACTATATGGAAGAGCCGCCTTGAATTCATCCTTATCCTGAACTAATGCAACCTCTCCTTCTTTGGAAGTATTTAACATAACCTTTAAGTCAGCAGCCTTATTATCAAGCTTATAAATAGTATTTACAGCATTGATATATCCTGCAGAACTCTCACCATTACCACTTATAAGCACATTTGTCATACCTGACATATAACAATTTTCAAGAAGCATATGCGCACCACAATTAGATGAAGCACCATTACTTACAATCTTCTGTGCAAGTGTTGAACCTGCTGTATTTTCTATATCAAGACGCATATCTCTTAGATCCTGTGCATCCATAATACAATTATATACATGAGCCGTACCATAACGAAGTCTTGGCATTCGGTCCATTGAGTTTTTGTAATAATTATTTGCAAATGTTGCTGTAATATTCTTAGCTGATGTATCTTTATCTGACTGTCCTAAAAGGTGTGTCTTTTTCTGACCGTAAGCATAATTATATATCTGTCTGTCTGTCATTCCCTCTTCAAGCAGATGCTTATAATATGGATAATTATCCGGATTATCCCTCATTATATTCATCATGGCATCAAAGAATACATTATCCTCACTTGCCGGTAAAAATTCACACCATGAGATTGTTACATTACTTGAATCCGTTGGAGTCTTGATGTCAATTACGCCATCATATGCCTTATAGAAAGTACAATGGTCAATCCATATATCAAAACTTCCTTTTTCAATAGTCATGTAATCCCAGTCATTACGATCGTATCCGCCTTGTGTTTCATCATCCCATTCCCAGATTTCATCAAATTCTATATTTCTGATAATAATATTATTAGATCCGGTAATATCAACACATGTATGTGTAATCTTAGCTCCATTCTTAGAATAAATTGTTAAATTACTCATATTTTCAAGCTTTAACATTGATACACCTGTTTTTAACAATGTTGGATGAGTAAGTGGTGCCTGCTTATGTGCTGTTATAAATGCACTATAATCCTGGAAATTGTTAACTTCTTTATCACCAAGAGCAATATCTGCTGTAAGTTCAATAACTGATGCCATTCCGCTCTTCTTAACGCTCTGGATTGCCTTTAAGAAATCTTCTGCATTATCCACAGTATAGTAATTTTTAGATGATTCTTTTAACAATCCTCCACCTGTTGTATTAGCACTCTGTGCATAACCCTCCTGTGTATATGCATCAAGTCCCTTATCATTACCTTCATTTTCAGAATAAGTATCAGAAACATATTCTTTTTCAACGTACTTATTATCTGTTTGTGTACTTATATTTCCAATATACTCTGTTCCTATATCTGTAACTGCACTATATGGATCCCATCCTAAGTATGAGGCCGTAATCATAGAATCCGCTGTACTCTTTGATATCTGTCTTCTATTTATATTAATGGCATAACCCGGTCCAAAGCTTCCAAATTCATAAAATCTTGCTTTAGATGCAAGTGCTCCACTCATATCTGAATATGGATTAGCCGAATTGGCACGAATCATCTTACCCATATAACAGTTAATCCATGTTATATAAGCATCCTGTCCCCAAGGTCTTGCAAGATAATACTTACTTCCTGAACAGCCTTCCTCTGAAACAACCTGACAATTATTAAATGTAAGGCCATATGTTGCCGAAGCCCCTGTCTTAGGTGCACACACATATCCTGAATTTTTATTAGCATTATAACGGAATACAAGCTTACAATCATTGAATAATGCTCTAGGCTCATTACCATAAATAAAGTCTACATTACCTGCAATATAACATTTATAATAATATTGTGTACCGCCATTAGCACAAAGTGTATCCTGATAACCTAATATTCTTACATTAATATAAGAAGCATTATCGGCATCATTTCTTAATGCATCACAAGATTCATTTGAAATTGTACCATTACCAAGATACTTATATGTATTCTCAATAGTAAGGTTTTCTGCTGAAAAACCTGTAGCTGTCGCATTAATCTTTACAGCACATCTAAGGCCCATATCGCCTCCAACCCATTCCTTGGTATCATAGAATATCCTTGTCTTTTCACTATCCTCACCAATAAGTGTGATATAAGGTGATGATACTATAAGATGCTCTTCATAATCTCCTTCTTTGACAAGGATAATGACTCTTTCACTGTTAGCTGATGATACTGAATCCACGGCTGCCTGTACAGTCTTATATGTCTCAATTCCATTTACCTTATCACCATCATTGCCTGTAAACTTAGCATCTACTACCTTCTGATAATCTGTTAAATATACATAATTGAAAGTTTCCCTTGTAACCTTTCCATTCTTATCTGTAAATAATAATTCAACATTATTTCTGCCTGCTGATAATTGTTTATCTTCAAATGAAAATGTTCCCTTTGCAGCTGCATCTGTGTTTCCTGCTTCAGTGCCATTAATCTTTAAAGTTACATTTGCCTGCTTTTCTACAACACCTTCAATAGTAAGTTTTCCATCATATACTGTATTATAGGATCTCTTAGTAATTGTAAATCCAACCGCCTCATCTTCATATACATAATCAGATGTATGACCGGCACTTGGTACTGTCCATACTGTTTCTGAAGGATTACTCCAATTATCAAGAACTCCATTTACATATGAATTGGCAACTGCATAATAATAATATGGCATTTCCGCAGCTACATCGCTATCCTCATATTCACATTTATTAACTGTTGCTATCTTTCTAGCATTATCCTGTGTATCATCATAGGAATATCTGTAAATATCATATTCTGTAGCCTTATTAACTGCATCCCATGTAAGATTAACTTTATCAGCTGTTGACGAAATATTTAATACAACTGAATCTAGTGCTGCAATAACATTAATGTTATTAGATACTGCATATGTATTTCTATCTCCGTTGACACCTAATTTACCACATACCCTGAACTGATAATCTCCAGCCTCAGATATATTGTATCTGTATGATTTTTCTGTAATAGCAGTATCAACATCTGTCCATGTATTTCCCTTATCTGTCGATACCTGAAGCGCATACATTCCATCTAATTGTGCTTCTGTCTCATTCTCCCAGCTAACATCAATATAATCCCTTGTAGCTGCTGTCTTTGCTTTAACGCTCTTTACTACAGGTGCCACACCAGCGGCCTGATAGCAATCATTCTGGTCATAAAGTACTTTTCCATCGGCTGATGTATATGTCATATTCTTAACAACTGCCTTAACTCCTGCAAGTACAAAACCATACGAAACTGCTGTATTCTTACCATTCTTCTTAAATAAAAGATTCTTAGAATAATCAAACTTTGCAGTCTGTGTCTGTCCACCCTTAGGTGTTGCTGTAATTATAAGCTCTGTATCAGACTTTTCTACTGTAAATGTTACTACTGTTCCTACAGGATAATTGCCTGTTACACCGCCTGAAGCTCCCGTAAGGTCCGATTCAGACTTTGAATATATCATCTTTAACTCGCTGCCTTTACGGATGCCTGTAGTTACTATATAATCCTTGTTAAATGCACCAAAGAATATACCATTAGAACTGCTGTTTCCACAGTCCTCAATAATTATATCTGCTGTAAGCTTATTGATATCACTTGTTTCATTAAAACCATAAAAGCTTACACTTGTATTAATATTAGTTGTTTTGTCTGCATTAGTTGTTGTTCCTAAGCTTCCACCTGCCTGTGTTAAGACAAGTCTCTGACCTTCCGGCTGTACTACTAATGAATCTGCATTACCATGTGTATACACCTGTGGCATCTCGGCCTGTTCTTTATATTCAACATCTTTTGCAGCATATACGACCTTAATTGACTTGATATAAGCATTACCTGTAGATACTATATCAACTGTTCCAGCATTCTTATCTGTATACTGATATGTTGATACAGCCTGTGTAGTATCCGCTGCTGTTCCACCTATTGTATACAATGCATAAGTTTTATCATATGCCTCAACAGATATTGTGCACTTACCTGTTACAGGAACAGATATCTTAGCTCCAGTATTAAACTGTGCTGAATTTGGTGTACTTCCGTTTGGTGTAAGCTTTCCGCTTGTTGCATCAATATATAATCCATTGTAATAGCCTGTCGTTCCATTGATTGTATCTTTGTAATAATTGCCGTCATCAGAATATACAAAGCTCCATTCTGTAACAAGTTCAAATCCAAGTGTCTGACTGACCTCATTACCATTAACTGTTACATCAGCACCACTCTTTATACTATATGGCTGTGCAAGAAAATCTCCTGCAAGCTTTAATGTATATGAGCCGTTTCTTAATCTAATATCTTCTGCTGAATTAAATCGATATACATATCCATCCTCATTATTGGTATATATATATGTAAGTTCTGCATTAGTTAAATCCGGTTCATCAGGAAGTTTAACCGTAACAGTATATACACTCTTTAATCCTAAATTGATATCTAATGTACTATCCTGTGTATACACAAGTCCTGTAACATCTGATGTTATCTCATAATCGTTAATGCCCTGTACTGATAATTTATAAGCCACTCCCTTTTCAAGCTTGGCGGAATATGTCTTATTATCCTTATCCACTGTTATTTCAGGTTCATAATCTGTAACTTCATCCGTATCAAATACAAGCCTCATATTGCTTATATCATAATTATCTGCAATACCTTTTATGCTTCCTGTTACTATGCATGTACTGAGTTTAATAACTGTTAAATCAATCGTCTTACCTTCTGTATCAGCAGTACTTACTGTACATGTTGTTATATCCGATGTAATCTGATATTCCGGATTACTTAATGTCAACTCATATTCCATCTGTGTATCTTCTGCCGGTACCTCTATAGAATACTTTCCATCATTTATATCTGACTTATATGTAAGCCCTGTTGTCTTATTAGTTGCAACTACCTGAGTTCCCTCTGGAATATCAGACTTACATGTTACAGAACCACTTATTGTTGTAGTGCTTACTTTTTCACAAGCTATACCTATACTTCTAAAATATGTATTAGATAATACCTCTAATGTAAGCTCTCCCTCTTCTCCGTCAAGATAACAGATTATCTCTACCTTTCTTGAATTGGCATCCTCTTCTGATACCTCATTATATGTACATTCAGCTGACTTTAAGCCTGTTCCTGTTAAAGCGAGGTGTGAATCATCCAGTACTGTATCTGTAGTAGTTCCTACACCTCCTTTATAAACTATGGCTGTTAATACTGCCTTATCTCCAACAACAGGAATGGTTAATTTTGTTGTATTATTAACCTGAAAATAATTTCCATTAGGTGATAATTTACCTTTATCTGCATTTACATATAACACATCATTCTCAGTATTAGTATAAGTGCCTGTCTGTCCGGCATTTATAGCTGTTGTACTTCCTGTTGATGATAAATAACTTCCGCTTCCCGGTCTCCACTCCGCTGACATATGACCATCTGCAAAAGCCGCATCTGTTACAGCAAGACTTGAAGATGAATTCACTTCAATTCTCCTAAAATATTCCTGATTATTTGTCTTGATTGTTACAGTGTTGCCACTTCCATCTGGTGTTCCTGTAATCGTATATGTTAACCATCCACTTGTACCACTTTTAGTTATTCTTGTATCTTTCATTCCATCCACTGTAATAGAATGAGAATCGCTTGTTATATCATAATAAGATACAAGTGTTATTGTACATGTCTTTGCCTTAGATACTACAGGAAGTGAAAGCTCCACTCCACTGTTTACAAGAAAGTCGCCACTAGAGGTTCTCTTTGTAAATGTATTGGCATCCGATATATTTATAACATTACCATTATTATTAGTCAGCGTTCCTCCTTTTACAGAATCCGCCTCCGTATTATTAGTATCTTTTAATACCGAATCTGCTGTTGTCCACACTGCTGACAATTTCTCAGCCGCATTCACTGTTATGCTGAACAACCCTGGTTCAACTGGCATTACTGAAAGAACCATTGCAACAGCCATCAATACTGCTGCTACCCTTCGTAAGCCTCCCTGTTTTTTAACCTTTCTGCCCATCTTCTTTACTCCCTTTAATTTTATAAGTCAATAATATAGGTCTACAATACTATAAATAGTCACAATGATACAACTTATATTTTTGTCATTTTAAAATGTGAACAAAATATTACAGATTTTTTTACATATTTTAGACAATTTCGACATTTTCACTCATATTATATGTATTTTTTTGTGAAATATATACATTTTATATTAATATTAAAAAGCAGGATATAACTACATTATGCAATTATATCCTGCTTTTATGTGGATAACCAGACAAAATACATCTTCAATATATATTCCATAACATTATAAGTCTATATGGTTATTATCCACGATATATTATTATATTGTAATACTTTTACTTATGATTAATATAACTAATCTTAATTATATTAGTTCTTTTCAACGCCAAGTGTTACATTCTCACCATTGATATTCCATTCCTTAACAAATCCCTCTGCCTCAGAAGCGATAATATCATCTGCAAGGACTACCGACTTAACCTGCTCTGCATTTCTTTGCATAAGATCCGCAATCCTGTCATTACCTGATACATATACCTTGATTCTGTCCATAACCTCAAAGCCTGCATCCTTACGCATTGTCTGAATCTTGCTTACGATTTCTCTTACAAAGCCTTCCTCAATAAGTTCTGGTGTAAGATTAGTATCCATAACAACGGTAATACCCTTATCAGAATTAGCAACGTAGCCCTCCATCTGTGTCATCTCAATGAGAAGGTCTGCCTTTTCAAGGCGGATATCCTGACCATTTACCTGTAATGTAATAAAGCCTGCATTATTAAGCTCATCCATAGCCTTATTGCCATCAAGCTCTGTAAGCTGTTTCCTTATCTCACCTAAGAACCTGCCATACTTAGGTCCTAATGTCTTAAGCTGTGGCTTGAATGTATAAGATGTGAAATCTCTTACATCATCCTTGTATTCAACGCTCTTTACATTTAACTCATCAGCAATAATATCTGTAAAGAATTCATTTAACTTCCAAGGTGCCTTGATAAACATTCTGCCAATAGGCTGTCTGTTCTTGATATTAGTAGCATTTCTACATGCACGACCGATAACTACGGCATTTAATACATCTTCCATGTTATCTTCAAGTTCCTTATCAATCCAATCTTCCTGTACCTTAGGGAAGTCACAAAGGTGTACACTGATTGGAGCTGACTTGTCAATGCTGCATACAAGGTTTCTGTAAATGCTCTCTGTCATAAATGGAATCATAGGAGCTGCCGTCTTACAAAGTGTAACAAGTGTTGTATACAGAGTCATATAAGCATTAATCTTATCCTGTTCCATTCCCTTAGCCCAGAAACGTTCTCTGCATCGTCTTACATACCAGTTAGAAAGTTCATCGACAAAATCCTCTAATGTTCTTGCTGTTTCTGTAATCTTGTAATTATTAAGGTTATCATCTACAGTCTTTACAACAGTATTTAACTTAGAAAGAATCCATTTATCCATTACAGGAAGCTTATCATATTCAAGCGTATACTTTGTTGCATCAAAATCATCAATATTAGCATAAAGCACGAAGAATGCATATGTGTTCCAGATTGTACCCATGAACTTTCTCTGTCCTTCTGTAACAGCCTTATCATGGAATCTGTTAGGAAGCCAAGGTGCTGAATTCTCATAGAAATACCAGCGGATGGCATCCGCACCATGTTTATTCAATGCTTCCATAGGATCAACTGCATTACCCTTAGACTTACTCATCTTCTGACCATCTGCATCCTGGACATGTCCCAATACAATAACATTCTCATATGGTGCCTTATTAAATAAAAGTGTTGATATTGCAAGAAGTGAATAGAACCATCCTCTTGTCTGGTCAACAGCTTCTGAAATAAACTTAGCCGGGAACTGTTGTTCAAAAAGGTCTTTATTTTCAAATGGATAGTGGTGCTGCGCAAATGGCATTGAACCTGAGTCAAACCAGCAGTCGATAACTTCCGGTACTCTCTTCATTGTGCCGCCGCACTTGCCACACTTACATGTTACCGCGTCAATATATGGCCTGTGGAGCTCAATATTATCAGGGCAGTTATCAGACTTTTCCTTAAGTTCTGCAATACTTCCAATTGACATCATCTCACCACAGTCCTCACACTGCCAGATATTAAGAGGTGTACCCCAGTATCTGTTACGGCTGATACCCCAGTCCTGTACATTTTCAAGCCATGCGCCGAAACGTCCTGTACCGATTGTTTCAGGAATCCAGTTGATTTTCTTATTATTAGCTATTAAGTTAGCTTTAACCTCAGGGTCTGTCATCTTAATAAACCATGATTCTCTTGCATAGTAGATAAGCGGTGTATCACATCTCCAGCAGAATGGATAATCATGTTCAAACTTAGGTGCATCAAACAACTTACCTTCCTTATCAAGATCCTTTAATACCTCAGGATCAGCTTTCTTTACAAAAAGCCCCGCATAAGGAGTCTCTTCTGTAAGCTCTCCTTTTCCATCTACAAACTGTACAAATGGTAAATCATACTTGCGTCCTACCTTAGCATCATCTTCACCAAATGCTGGTGCAATATGAACGATACCTGTACCATCTGACATTGTTACATATGTATCACATGTAACAAAATGTCCTTTCTTATGCTGCTTTGCTGCTGCTTCTCCTGCACATGCAAAAAGCGGTTCATATTCCTTATATTCAAGAGCCTTACCTGCAAACTTTTCAAGTACAGTATAATCAACGCCCTCGCCACTGATATTTTCTGCCACCTTGCCATCTTCATCTGTCGCAAGTTCTTTTCCGTCAACTGTCTGACCTGTCTTAACTGCAAGTCCTGCAAGCACCTTATCAAGAAGCGCTTCTGCCATATAATAAGTATAGCCGTCTGCTGCCTTAACCTTAACATATGTCTCATCAGGGTTTACACAAAGTGCAACGTTAGATGGAAGTGTCCAAGGTGTTGTTGTCCATGCCAGAAAATATGCATCTTCGCCTGCAACCTTGAAACGTACTACCGCTGAACGCTCCTTAACACTCTTATATCCCTGTGCCACCTCATGTGATGAAAGAGGTGTTCCACAACGAGGACAATAAGGAACAATCTTAAAGCCCTTATATAATAACTTCTTATCCCAGATCTGCTTTAATGCCCACCATTCTGACTCGATAAAGTTATTATCATATGTTACATAAGGATTATCCATATCAGCCCAGAAACCAACTGTAGAAGAGAAATCCTCCCACATTCCCTTATATTTCCATACACTTTCCTTACAATGCCTGATAAATGGCTCAAGACCATATTCTTCAATCTGTTCCTTGCCATCAAGCCCTAACTTCTTCTCAACTTCAAGCTCTACCGGAAGACCGTGAGTATCCCAGCCTGCCTTACGTGGAACCATATAGCCCTTCATAGTACGGTAACGTGGAATCATATCTTTGATAACTCTTGTTAATACATGACCGATATGTGGCTTACCATTGGCTGTTGGTGGTCCGTCATAGAATGTATATGTCTCACCTTCCTTACGGCTGTCAATACTCTTCTGAAAAATGTCATTGTCTTTCCAGAACTTTTCAACTTCTCTTTCTCTTTCAACAAACTTTAAGTCTGTAGGTACCTTTTCGTATACCATAGATGCTTCCTTTCCTGCCAGTGTAGCTGACACCTTTATTACTGCTATTCCAAATGTATGCAGTAGCTTTAATTTAAAATCAGGGAAAACCCTGTGCGCTGATTTCGTAAAAGAATATTTGTTACACAATTCCTATATCTTATTTATAATTCCAGATTATCACGGCAGCCGCTATAATTCCGTACTGACACGGTATACAGCCTGTTGCACACATAAAAAAATCTCTCCGCCGTAACAGGCGAAGAGACTGAATAATCACTTATCATACCATTTACGACATACCAGCATATGCGTCCCCAATAACGGTGGGATTACCGTCCTCATCTACTCACTACTCCGGATATTAAATTCTTCGATATTAAAATATCTCAGGCATTATATATCTTAATATATAGCTTTCTGTTTGGATGCTTGGAAGTGATATTCAGATATCATCTACTCGCACCGGCTTCCACCATCCCGGCTCGCTTGTCTGCAGCTCTTTAATATACCATATTATTCTGCTAATCTGCTTTTGTCTGATACCTTACTGTCTTCGTCATCGCATGTAGTCTTATTTTAATAGTTTTATTGCTGTATGTCAATGTGTTTTATTGCTTTAAGCTAAAAAACCACCCAGCCGGCAAAGTGGCAGTTTTGATATTTATTTAATTGGACTGCTTATCTACAGCTGCTTTCATATTAGCAAGCTTTTCATATTTTTCATCAGCCGCTGCCGATAATGGTTTCTTAACATGGCTTGCCTTAATCCTCTGCCTGTCCATAATGAATTTATCAAGCTTAGGATTAATCTTATCCACCCTTACTCCATATAAAAAGCGGTTAGGTGCAAGCTCCTGTTTTCTTGCTAGAATTCCCTGTATATCCATTCTGAAATCATTATATGTACACATAATGTGTATCTGCTGACCGTCTATATTCTCAACTTCTTTTTCTGTTATAAATGAAAATCCATTAGTACTTACATCATGCATTAAAACATCGAGCGTACCTGTATTGGTTCCTATCTGTATAACAGCCCCTTTGTCTATAGGCAGTCTGAATGCATTACGTCTGTTATACAGCTTACCATCTTCTCCGGCAATTACACGATGATAAAAATTCTTTCCCATTCTTACATGATGTACAGCCACATTTTTCCATATAACAGGAAGATTCTTACTGTTAATACTGCTCATCTCAAGATATACATTATCTGATACAAAGCTTATTGCCTCATTATTATCATTGGTTATCTCTTCTATAAGTATTGTTTCTCCATATGGTTCAACAACCCTTGATTTAAAGTCAATCCGCTCCCCATTAGCCATTGCACTGATAGTTATTTCCGAACCCGGCTTTAATGCAAGAATATCCATATCTAATCTCCATTCTTGTAAAATCAAACATCCATATAACCATTAACAACATTCATATTTAATATTGATTATATGAGTTCTTATATTACTTACCGTTTCTACTTTTTCCGACAAGTTTCGTTAATATTTATTATAAAATATTATCCTGCAAAACACAATAAATAAATCATGGTTTATCAAAAATGGAGTATAATATGTATATGAACTCACTTCTTTTAATCAAATTGAACCTGACCGTCTTTTATATACCACCAGCCTACATTTTCATCATATGCCATTCCTGTATAATCAAATGCTACCTGACCATCTCTTATATACCACCAGCCTACATTCTCATCATATATTATTCCTGTGCAGTCAAATGCTACCTGACCGTCCCTTATATACCACCAGCCTACATTCTCGTCATATATTATTCCTGTGCAGTCAAATGCTACCTGACCGTCCCTTATATACCACC
>OGOA01000082.1_pt1 | contig 82615 bp, 68 predicted proteins | sample 1573621 | NCBI WGS metagenome assembly OGOA01 (sample SAMEA2581917, study PRJEB24529) | metagenome | biome: Human gut stool | place: China | collected 2011
TTTGTGACGCCTGCAGCACAAATAGCCAGTTCATTTATGAACTTTGGAAAATAATCATAAAAAACTGCCGGCAGAATTACATATCGTATGTCATACAGCTACATTTATACCATATAACATGCCATATAAAACTATACCGGCAGCCTGTTATCATTTATAATATAGTTCAAGATTCGCTCACGAATCTTGCTGCGAGCCGCTTGTCAGCTCTGTTGACTTTTTCATATCAGCAGCTCTGCAATCCTCGCACACCGTAATCTTTACCGGAGATTGAACCCCGGCTGAGACTATATTGTTCCCCTCCCTATAGATGAAAGGGAATCTCAGACTGAGATATAAATTAACACTTCCTAACTATATAGAAAACCGCTATTTATATCCATATATTTATAATAATTCCTGTAACAGCTTATTAACCATTCCCGGATTAGCCTTGCCCTGCATAGCTTTCATAGTCTGTCCAACGAGGTAACCTATTGCCTGTTTCTTGCCATTTCTGTAATCCTCTACAGACTGTGGATTATCAGCAATAACCTTTTCTATGGCAGCCTTTAATGCTCCCTCATCATTAACCTGTTTAAGTCCATTTTCCTCAATATACTTATCAGGGTCAACATCCTCATCAAACACCTTAACAAAGACATCCTTAGCAACCGAATTATTAATAGAGCCAGCCTCAACAAGTTCAATTAACTTGGCAAGGTTCTCTGGTGAAAATGAAATATCTGCAGCATCCATATCCTTTTCCTTTAGCAGACGCATTGTTTCACCCATAATCCAGTTAGATACCTTCTTCGGTTTATTACAAATAGCAGTTGCCGCCTCAAAAATATCAGCAAGCTTCTTACTGTCTGTAATAATATTAATATCATAATCAGGAATACCAAACTCTTCTTTATATCTTTTCATTTTCTCAGTCTTAAATTCAGGCTGGGCTTTTCTTATTCTATCAAGCCATTCATCACTTATGCTTACAGGCACAAGGTCTGGGTCTGGGAAATATCTGTAATCCTGTGCATCCTCTTTTGAACGCATAGCATAAGAATATTCTTTATTATCATCCCATCTTCTCGTTTCCTGAACAACCTTTTCACCTGACTCAATAAGGTCAATCTGTCTTGCAACTTCATTTTCAATACATCTTGAAATAGCACTGAAAGAATTAAGATTCTTGGTTTCTGTTCTCGTACCAAATTCTGTTGAACCAGCCTCTCTTACCGAAAGATTAACATCAGCTCTCATAGAACCTTCCTGTAATTTACAGTCAGATACTCCTAAGTACTGTACAATAAGTCTTAACTTATCAAGGTAAGCTATTACTTCCTCAGCACTTCTCATATCAGGTTCTGAAACTATCTCTATAAGAGGGACACCTGAACGGTTATAATCAACTAAAGATACATCTTCCCAGTCATCATGTACAAGCTTACCGGCATCCTCTTCCATATGAATCTCATGGATTCTTATCTGCTTTGTAGTTCCATCCTCTAATTCAATATCGACATGGCCATTTCGGCAGATTGGAAGATAGAGCTGTGAAATCTGGTAATTCTGAGCATTATCAGGATAGAAATAATTCTTTCTGTCGAATTTACAGTTCTGTGTAATTGTACAGTTAGTAGCAAGTCCTACTGCTGCCGCATATTCAACAACCTGCTTATTTAATACAGGAAGTGAACCCGGCATACCTGTACATACAGGGCATGTATGTGTATTAGGTGCTCCGCCAAATGCTGTCGAGCAGCCACAGAATATCTTTGTCTTTGTTGCAAGTTCTACATGAACTTCAAGTCCAATGACTGTTTCATACTGTTTTGCCATATTACTGTACACCGCCTTTCTGTGCCTGTTCTAATGCATAACCTGCACGAATGAGATTCTTCTCCTTAAAGCAGTCTCCGATTAGCTGTACACCTATTGGAAGACCGGCAGAATCCTTGCCGCATGGAATACTAAGTCCCGGAAGTCCTGCAAGATTAAGTGATATTGTATATATATCTGATAAATACATCTTAATAGGATCTGAAAGTGATGAACCAAGCTTAGGCGCTGTTGTTGGAGCCACAGGTCCTAATATCACATCATATTTCGCAAATGCTTCATCAAATGCCTTCTTAATAAGAGCCTTAACTCTTAAAGCCTTAAGATAATATGCATCATAATAACCTGAACTTAATACGAAAGAACCAAGCATAATTCTTCTCTTAACCTCCGGGCCAAAGCCTTCGGAACGTGTCTTTTTGTACATATCATGGAGTCCGTCATAATTCTTAGCCCTGTAGCCGTATTTAACACCATCAAATCTTTCAAGGTTGGAGCTTGCCTCTGCTGCTGCAATTGTATAGTAAGTAGGAATTGCATAATCAACAAGACTTAAATCAAACTCCTCTACTATTGCACCCTTAGCTTCAAGCTGTTTAGCTGCATTTAACACTGCTTCCTTAACCTGTGGATCAAGACCTTCACCAAAATAATCTCTTGGAATACCAATCTTTAAGCCGGCAACATCATCTACAAGCGCTGATGTAAAGTCTGTATCTTCTCTCTTAATAGATGTAGAATCCTTAACATCATGCGATGCAATTATCTCCATAATTGTTGCACAGTCCGTTACATCCTTACAAAGCGGTCCTATCTGGTCAAGCGATGAACCATAAGCTATAAGACCATAACGCGATACTGTTCCATAAGTTGGCTTCATACCAACTACACCACAATATGATGCAGGCTGTCTGATTGAACCACCTGTATCTGAGCCTAATGCAAAGAAACATTCATTTGCTGCAACTGCAGCTGCTGAGCCGCCAGATGAACCACCTGGAACATGTTCAGGGTTACGAGGATTCTTTGTAACTCCATAAGCTGATGTTTCAGTAGTTGAACCCATCGCAAATTCATCCATATTAGTCTTTCCGATTATAACAGCTCCAGCCTCCTCAAGCTTAATAACTGCTTCTGATGAAAATGTAGGCACGAAGTTCTCAAGTATCTTTGAAGAACATGTTGTAAGCATGCCCTTAGTACACATATTATCCTTAATAGCAACAGGAACACCTGCAAGCGGTCCGTTAAGCTTACCTGCCTTAATTGCTTCATCTGCTGCCTTAGCATTTGCCAATGCTGTTTCTTTATCAAATGTAACATAACAGTTCAGATTATCTTCTGTCTTTTCAATCTGGGCTATTACTGCTTCCATTGCTTCTACCGCTGTAGCATTGCCGGCTTTAATCTCTTTACCAAGCTCTACAGCTGTTAAATTCAACAAATCCATAGCATTTCCTTTCTTAATAAATATAGTCTGCAATAATGGCTGTTTTGTATCGTCTGTGGCACAAAAAGCCCTATAAATAATCCGAAGATTCATCTGATTATTCATACTAATCCGCCATATGAGCATTTTTATTGTATAAATGTGAACTGCAATAATTAATCTACAGTCTTTGGAACTACAAATGCAGAATCCTTACACTCAGGTGCGTTGCTCAATATATTCTCACTGTCATCACCATTAATTACTACATCTTCCCTGAATACGTTATTTACAGGGAAAACATGTGACATAGGCTCAACACCTGTTGTATCAAGCTCATTTAACTTATCAATATGGTCTAACATTCTTGCCATATCACTTTTTGCTGCTTCTTTTTCTTCATCAGAAAGCTCAAGTTTTGCTAAAATGCCAACGTATTCAATTGTTTCATCGCTTATAACGTTTGCCATAACTGTCACCTTTCTATTCTATATATTTTCGTCTAATTCATAATTAACTTTCTTAATTAAAAATGACTATTTATCTCAAAATCTTAATATCAATTCCCACTTACATTTATTAATTTATATTTTTATATAAGTGGGAACTTAACTGATACTATATTAATCTCTCACTTTAATGTGAACTTCTCTTAACTGCTGTTCTGTTACTTCGTTAGGAGCACCGCACATAAGATCCTGGGCTGTACCACTCATAGGGAATGGAATAACTTCACGGATATTTTCTTCATTTCTAAGAAGCATAATCATACGGTCTACACCAGGAGCCATACCTGCATGTGGTGGTGCACCGAACTGGAATGCATTGTATAATGCGCCGAACTTTTCCTTTAATACTTCTTCATCATATCCTGCAATCTCAAATGCCTTGACCATTATCTTCATATCATGGTTTCTTACGGCACCTGATGACAATTCTATACCATTACATACAATATCATACTGGTAAGCAAGTATATCAAGCGGATCCATATTATTTAATGCATCAAGACCACCCTGTGGCATAGAGAATGGATTATGTGTAAATCCAATCTTCTTAGTTTCAGGATCTCTTTCAAACATTGGGAAGTCATTAACATAACAGAATCTGTATGAATTTTTCTCAATAAGGTCAAGCTTTTCACCTAATTCTGTACGGATCATACCGGCATAATATGCTGCCCTGTCTTCCTTATCTGCCATAAAGAAGATTGTATCACCGGCCTCTAATCCTGCAAGCTCAAGAAATTCTTTCTTCATATCATCAGGAATAAACTTATCAATAGGTCCCTTGTATGATAAATCTTCAAGTACTTCTAAGTATCCAAGTCCGCCCATACCAATTCCAGTAGCAAACTTTAATAACTTCTCATGGAAGCCCTTAGACATCTTATTGTGAACCTTAACAGCTCTTACAGTCTTACCGATAAATGGCTTGAATGTACATCTCTGGAAGAAGTCTGTTACATCTATAATTCTAAGTGGATTTCTAAGGTCAGGCTTGTCTGTACCAAATTCAAGCATAGCCTGCTTATAGCTGATAATAGGATAAGGTGCCTTAGTAACTTCAAAACCTTCTGGTGCAAACTTTTCAAATGTCTCTGTAAGAACTTCTTCACCAACTCTGAATACATCTTCCTGTGTTGCAAAGCTCATTTCAAAGTCTAACTGATAAAATTCTCCCGGTGAACGGTCAGCTCTTGCATCTTCATCTCTGAAACAAGGTGCTATCTGGAAATATTTATCAATACCTGATACCATAAGAAGCTGCTTATACTGCTGTGGTGCCTGTGGAAGTGCATAGAACTTACCCTTATACTTTCTTGATGGAACGATATAATCTCTTGCTCCCTCAGGTGATGAAGCACAAAGTATAGGTGTCTGGATTTCCATAAAGCCCATATCAGACATCTTCTGACGAAGGAATGTTATAACCTTTGATCTGAAAAGGATATTATCCTTAACCTTTTCATTTCTTAAATCAAGATATCTGTACTTTAAACGTACATCTTCTCTTACTTCCTTAGAAGTCATAACTTCAAATGGAAGCTGCTGGTATACTTCACCGAGCATAGTAATCTTCTTAGCTTCAAGTTCGATTGTACCTGAAGGAATCTTTGGATTATATGTTTCCTCATCTCTCTTTTCTATAACACCCTCGATTGATATACATTCTTCCTTCTTGATACCATGAAGTAATTCTGTATTACGGATAACTACCTGTAATACTCCGTACATATCTCTTAAATCAATAAATGATACACCGCCATGGTCACGGATATTTTCAACCCAGCCTGCGACCTTTAATTCCTTACCAATATCATTTTCACTGACATTATTAAGTGTGACATCTCTGTAAATGTTTGACATTTTTTCCTCCATTCTTTTGCAATTACTGCTTAAAATTATATTAAATTACGGTAGTGGATTATATTTACTCCATATGGTACATCTGTTTTACTGTCAAAATTCTTCCCTTATGATTATTATATATGCCGGTTTAAGCGCCGGTATTGATTCTGCCTGCCAGCATTCCAAACAAAAAGCCCCGGAATACTAAAAATGTATTCCGGGGCGAATAATCATTATCCGCGGTACCACCCGTATTAATAACCGGTATCTGCTACCAGATATTCTCTCATCCACTTAACGCGTGTTACGTGACTGCCTAGACTTAATAAGCTTCAACAATCAGGCTCCGGAGTGTTCCTCTTAACAATTCCCTGTGTATGCTCTCAGCCGATGGCATAACTTTCCTGTCAGGTTCCATGAAAAGAAGTCTCTTTCATAGCTTTTATCAATATGTATCAATATATTAGCACATTAATTGTGTGATTTCAAGATGATAATCACTTAAAAGTATGATTTATCATTGTTCCAGCATATCATTCATTTTTTCCATCTGATCCTGTGCTTTGTATATCAGCCTGCTGCACTCTAAAAGCTGCTCTGAAAAATCATAACCATCATTACCTATTGACTTATACATTATATCATGTTCAAGGCTCGCCCATAAATCCATCGCAAGTGTTCTTATCTGTATCTCAACAGGCACCATCTGTTTTTTATTCATAAAATATATGGGCACTCTTATAACCATATGCAGGCTTCTGTATCCATTTTTCTTAGGATTTTCTATATAATCCTTAATATTCATTATCTGTATATCATCCTGTGCAAGTATTCTGTCCCTTATCTCATATACATCCTTGATATAAGGACATACAACCCTTACACCGGCAATATCAAATATATTATTGCATGCCGCATTAATTGACAGGTCAAGATTCTTCTTTCTTAGCTTACCAAGTATGCTTCTTGATGACTTAATTCTTGTATCTATATGATGAATAGGACACCTCTTCTTTCTATATCTGTATTCATCCTTAATAATCTCTATTCTTGATGTAGTTTCACTGACTGCCGCACTATACATCTTAAGTATAGGATCTATCACCTGTTCAAACTGCTCTGTCATTATCGCAACAGTCTCCATATTATCACCAAGCACTCTCGTTGCCGGCACAAGCTCTGTTACATGTATGTATTCGTTTTCTTCTTCAACAACTATTCCAGTTTGTTTTATATTATCTTCTTCATTTCCTATATTTGTAATACTAACTACGCTATCCATTATATCCTCACTTCTGGACTAACCATTAATTTATACAAAATTATTATCCATTTCTTAAATAATAAATATTTTTATACACAATCTTTTAGCTTATTATACCAAATTATTATTAATAAAGAATATAATGCAAATGAAATTTTTATTATATATTTCTTAGCAGAAGTTGAAAAATAGTAGAACAGCCTTTTTTCTCCCATCTTAATTTATTTAGAGAATATATGTTCGTTACATCTTAACAAAACAATTATTTTCCAAGTGCATTATATATTATTAAAAAAAACAAGCAGTAATATATGTTTTGTTACTTTAATGGTACTTTTTCTGTTACATTTTACTTATTTTTTAATAATTGTGTTCATAATGCACTTATAATTTGCTTTATTAAAATACTACATGACTATTACAAAAGCTGTGTCTATTACTTTAATTACTTTCAACTATTTTACCGTCTTTAACAACCATCTTCAACTCAAGCCCTCTATCCAAAAGAACAATATCAGCTTTTTTACCAACACTTATTGAACCATATTTATCATATACACCAAGACTTTTAGCTGGATTAATTGTGGCACATCCGATAGCTGTTTCTAGTGGTATATTCATATCTTTTACAACTGTTCTTACACAATCCATAAGGTTAGTAACTGAGCCTGCTATTGCTCCGTCAGACACAAGTGTTGCCCGTTTTCCAACTACATTTACATCAAGACCTCCCAAGGTATATGTGCCATCAGGCATACCTGTTGCTCTCATACTATCACTAATAAGTATCATTCTGTCAGCTCCCATCATTTTAAATGTTGCTCTTACAACACTAGGATGAATATGTATACCATCACATATTATTTCTGCCATGACATTATCACTATCTGACACAGCTCCTACAACGCCTGGTGCTCTATGTGTAAAAGGTGGCATTGCATTGTACAGGTGAACTGCATGATTTGCTCCTGCTTCAAAGGCTTTCATAGCGGTGTCATAATCGGCGTTAGTGTGGGCTAACGACACATTAACTTTGTCCTTGACCTTTTTAATAAATTCAATAGAGTTGTCACTTTCTTCCGGTGCTATTCCAATAAACTTTACAAGTCCATCTGAAGCCTTTATAAATCTTTCAAGCACTTGTTCATTACATGGAATAATATTTCTTTCATCTTGTGCACCTTTTTTTACTTTACTTATAAATGGACCTTCCATATTTATTCCGATAAGGTCAGCACACTCACTTCCATGTGAAGTTTTATTATACTCTGCTGCTGTTCTTAATACATTTTCAAGCTCATCTACAGGGAGTGTCATCGTAGCGGGTGCAATTGATGTAACACCTACCGAACACTCATACTTTGCAATGTTTTCAATTGCTTCTTTGCCAGCATCGCAAAAATCATCACCTTTACAGCCATGAAAATGAAGGTCAATAAGGCCGGGTATTGCAAATGCACCATTTCCATCTATTATTTCATTATTATCAACTTTTATTTTTTCACTATCTTTATATACACTTTTAATAGTATCATTTTCTAAGACAATTCCGCCTTTAACAAACTCTTTATCTTCTGTATACACTAACACATTATCAATAATCATAATTATCTCCATTTCTACATATAATCTTCATTCAAATACTTCTTTTCACTTTCTTCTAATGCAACAAGTGTACTGTCATGCATTTCTTCTCTTTCATACCTATCCATCTTCACAAAATACTCATATACAATATCTAATATTACAAGTATTGGAAATTGTGGAGAAATAACATTTCCATGATTAAGGTGTTTAAGAGATGGAAGAAGAACTACCTCTGTACAAAATTCTTTATATTCATCTCTATTATTAGCTGTAAATAATACTGTTGTTGCACCCTTTTTATAGGACTCCCTAAGAAGGTACATCACACCCTTTTTTTCACCACTAATACTAAATCCAAATACAAGGCTTCTTCTATTCTGAAATACTGCTTGCATTCTCATCATATCTGAGTCTGTCAGAGAATGAATATCAACACCAATTCTCATAAATCTAAGTTCCATTTCCTCTGCTGCCAGTCCAGAACTTCCCTTGCCACAGACAAATACTCTCTCTGCCTGATTTAAGTATCTTGCAACCCTTACAATTTGTGCTTCATTAATAAGACTATATGCCTGATTTAACAACTCTTGATATGCATACAGCACCGTTCTGGTGTTGTCTGTAATAGGCTCTTTTTTCTGTTTAAAGGTCTGCTGATATTGGTATACAAATTCCTTATATCCTTGAAAGCCACATTTTTTTGCAAATCTTACAATAGAAGCCTTAGACACAAATAAACGCTCAGACACAGTCTTAATTGACAAATCGTTTGCATCTGCATTTTCAATAAAAAAATCTGCAACTGTCTTTTCTACTGTTGTAAACTTATCATAATTAGATTGAATAATTGGTATTACTGATTTTACATAGTATTCCATAATCGACTCCTTGTAAAAATAATTTTTGTATTTTTAAATTTAAAATAACAACAAAATATAAAAACATAAGTTTTTTATTTGAGTTTATATTCTCTTGAACCAACAATATACCTATATAATACCAAAAACTATATTAAATGTTATTATAAAAATTTTTAAATCACTTACTATGTTTATTACAAAAATTATAATATGCTCCGAGTATTCCAGCATCATTTCTATGCTTTGCAAATTTAATAGTTGTATTCTTTTCTATACTTGATACAAGATATTTTTTTACACCTGCATCAATCTTATCTTTTAAAAATTCTTCCTGTGCCATTATGCCACCACCGAGTACAACTATTTCCGGATTAATTACACAGCATATATTGGCAATGCCCTTTGCAATTGCTTCTGACATTTCATCAATTGCACGATTACATATCTCATCACCCTTTTTAGCTTCTTCAAATATACGATATCCGCTCCAGTTATCTTTACTTTCACGCTTCCATTCAGCTACCTTTTGTGTAAGTACACTTGCTGCGCCTAACGTCTGATAGTCACTTCCATCCATATACATATAACCCACTTCACACGCACTATTGCTAAAACCATGAAAGATTTTGCCATCTATAATAAAACATCCTCCAATGCCAGTTCCTATTGTAAGCATTAACATAATGCTGCTGTCCCTGCCTGCGCCTGTTTTATATTCTGCAAGTCCTGCACAATTCACATCATTTTCTACTTCACATGGAATACGGAATTTTTCTTCAAGTACTTTCTTAAACTGTGTTCCTGCGTAATTAGGAATTAATGGTCCTGAGTAAAAGATTTCTCCCTTTTTATCGTCTACCATTCCTGCTGTTGAAATACATATACCTGCTATTTCTTTACTGTATTCATCAATTGCATTTTGTACAATACTTATTACCTTTTCAAGTATTGCAGTACCACCTTTATGTGCTTGTGTATCCATCTGGCTTTTTGTTAAAATGGTATTATCCGAACCAATTATTCCATACTTAATCGCAGTTCCACCAATATCTATACATATATATTTTGCCATATGAGCATGCACCTCTTTTCTTTTTATTTTATTCTAAAATATTTTTTCATAATATGAAACTTTTATGTTAAAAATTTAGCAAAAAAGGACAAACCCACAAAAATGGTCTGTCCTCCTTGCAATTTGTATTTAGTCAATCTTAACTTTAAAAATTGCTTTTTTAATTGTTTCTGGTTCGTCTTTTGCCTTTACCGCTGTACGATGTCCGTCACTTGGATAACATACCAAAAAATCACCTTTATTTAATACAACAGAAGAATTTTTATCTCCATCCATAGGAAGAAAATCATCTTTTTCTACAAATTCTTTTAACTGCATATTCTGAATAAAATTCAAATCAATCTGTTCTGTACCTTCAAGCATTAAATGTACATCAAGATATTTTTTATGTGCTTCCCAAAAACGTTCTTCTGGCGTTGTTGTAGTATAACTTACTATATTAACAAACAACTCGTCACCATCTATTTCATGGCTACCTTTTTCATATTGCAATAAGTCATGTTCTTTAGCATATTCAAAACATTTTTTAACTTTATCTTCAAGAAATGAATACTCTTTTAAATTATCTATATTTCCAAAAACCATAGTAACCTCCTTATACTTTATATATATACAGGCAAGTCCATTTTTACTCAATTAAAGAACCTGCCTGTTATAAATATTAGTAATTTTAATTTTTATAAATTGTTGTATTAGGTGCCGGTACTGATTTGTCGTTCTTTATCTTTCTCCACAATATACTTGCCGGAATACCTATAACAAGTGACACAACAATTGATATAATAGAGTAGCTCCAGATTGTAACATCTTTTGCCGGAACAAAGTATTTAATATAAACCATTACACCTGATGAAGCGATAAATGCCATAACTGCTCCGAATGTGTTAGCAACCTTAGTAAATGCACCAAGTATAAATGTTCCAATTAAGATACCAAGTACAAGACCCATAAATCCATTGAACCATTCATAAGCTGACTTTACACCACCATTTGCAAGTACCATAGCAACTGCAATTGCAAATATACCAACTATAAGTGATACAATCTGACCAATCTTTGTCTGCTTTTCAAAGCTTAACTCTCTCTTTGTAAGTCTTGCCTGAATATCAAGTGTCCAGCTTGAAGCTACTGAGTTAAGACCTGTTGACAATGTTGACTGGGCTGCTGCATAAATTGCTGCAAGTAAAAGTCCTGTAACACCAACCGGAAGTTCAAATGCTATATAAGAAGCGAATATCTGGTCCTGTGCTGCTGCCGGTGGAAGTACATTCTGCTTATAGAATACATATAAACCTGTACCAATAAGATAAAATACTGTTGCAATAAATATTGATAATGCACCATTTGTAAGCATCATCTTATTAAGTTTCTTTGTATCTGTTGTTGTTGTAAAACGCTGTACAATGTCCTGACTTGATACATAAGAACTCATTGTATTAAATCCAGCTCCGACAATCATAATAAATACACTGTCTTTTAAGATATTAGGATTAAATATAGGCTGGTCAACTGCAAGGAATTTGTGCTCTGTTGCAAATGCTGTAAATATTGCACCAATTCCTCCATCTAAATGAACAAGTAAATAAACAAGCGCAAATGTTACACCTATTAATAATACTGAACCTTGAATAAAGTCTGTCCAAAGAACTGATTTAAGACCGCCTGTGTATGAGTATATAATTGCGATTATACCCATAATTATAATAAGTATATTAACATTTATTCCTGTAAGACTTCCAAGTACCATACATGGAAGATACATAATAATAGACATACGTCCAACCTGATAAATAATGAACATTATTGCACCAAGAACTCTTAGTCCCTTGCTTCCAAACCTAAGCTCAAGATAGTGATATGCTGTATCAATATCAAGTTTACTGTAGATAGGAAGAAAGAACTTTATTGTAAGTGGAATTGCAAGAAGCATACCAAGCTGTGCAAACCACATAATCCATGTTCCTGCATACGAGTTACCTGCTAATGACAGGAATGAAATAGGACTTAACAGTGTAGCAAATATAGACACTGAAGTAACCCACCATGGTACTGTTCCATCACCCTTAAAATACTCTTTACCTGTCATTTCTTTTTTTGCAAAATGAAGTCCTGCAAATAATACTGCCACCAAATAAATAATAAGTATTGCCAAATCAATATATGTAAACCCCTGCATACATTATCCCTCCTGTTTTTTACTAACTTTTCATATTTTAAGACTTCCTCTCAAAATTATTCTCTATCAATTTTTCTATCAATACATGTTCTTATTTTTAATTAACCGGTGACTACCGTAACATCTAATATTTGTGCGGCAACCACACAGTTTTTATAACTTAAAAATTATTTAAAGAAACTTTTCTTTAGCATCTGTTATCATCTTTGCTGCTTCATCAACTATAGCCATATCTTCCTCAGTAATATCTGTAAGTGGCTTTCTGACTCCACCAAGTTCTAAACCTTCATTCTTCTTTAATATAGCTTTGATTACTGCATACATATTGCCATGTGCTGAACACATCTTATAGATAATGGCATCGCAGGCATACTGTATCTGTCTTGCATTTTCCATGTCACCCTTCTTTATGTATTCATCAAGCTTTAAATATAATTCAGGCATTACACCATAAGTTCCACCAATAGCACCCTCAGCACCAATTACACGTCCACTCATAAACTGTTCGTCCGGACCATTAAATATAATGTAGTCATCCCCTGCTGCCTGCTTAAACATCTGAATATCCTGAACTGGCATTGATGAATTTTTAACACCGATTACTCTTGGATTTTTTCTCATTTCTGCAAAAAGTCCTTGTGTAAGTGCAACACCTGCAAGCTGTGGAATGTTATAAATTATAAAATCAGTATTTGGTGCTGCTGCACTCATATCATTCCAATACTGCGCAATTGAATATTCTGGCAAATGAAAATATATTGGAGGAATTGCCGCAATTGCATCTACACCAAGACTTTCCGCATGTCTTGCAAGTTCTTCACTATCCTTTGTGTTATTACAAGCTACATGAGCTATTACTGTAAGTTTTCCTTTTGCAACTTTCATTACATTTTCAAGAACAACCTTACGGTCTTGTACACTCTGATATATACATTCTCCTGATGAACCATTAACATATACACCCTTTACACCTTTATCAACAAAGAACTGTGTTAAGTCCTGAACTGCCTTTGGACTAATCTCTCCATTTTCATCATAACATGCGTAAAACGCTGGAATAACTCCCTTATACTTATCAAGATTTCTCATAAATAACCTCTTTCCTGTGCTCTGCACATTTTATATATTTTTTCTTTATTTTTATTCATGTAAATAATACAGCCAATCAACAAACCTGTTAATTATCTTTTTCCATCTCTTCTACAAAAGACTTTGTAATTAACTGTGGTCTTGTAATAATAGAACCAACTACAACGCTATATGCACCAAGTTCAACTACACGCCTTGCTTTCTGTGGTGTATTAATATTGCCTTCTGCAATTACTTTATGCTTTACATTTGAAACAATCTTTCTTAAAATCTCAAAGTCATTAGCTTCTATCTTATCGCCCTTACTTTGTGGTGTATATCCCACCATTGTTGTTCCAATAAAATCAAATCCCAGCTCATCAGCATGAAGTGCTTCATCTACTGTAGAGCAGTCCGCCATAAATAATTGCTCTGGATATTTTTCTTTCACTTCTTTAAAAAATTCATCAATATTTTTGCCACCCGGCCTTGTAGCAATTGTGGCATCCATTGCTATAATCTCAGGCTTTACTTCCATTAACTCCTCTATTTCTTTCATTGTTGGAGTAATGTATATATCACTGTCATCATAGTCTCTCTTTACAATACCTATAATTGGAAGGTCTACCTGGGAACGAATTTCTTTTATATCTTCCTTGGTATTGGCTCTTATCCCAACAGCACCGCCTTGCTTTGCCGCTAACGCCATTCTCCCCATAATAAATGAAGAATGAAGTGGTTCATCTGGCAATGCCTGACAAGATACTATCAGCTTTCCTTTTAAATTTTCAACTTTACTATCCATAATTAAAACAACCTCCTTTTTTAATGGATATCTATAGCATTATTTACTAATAATATGTTTTCCAATATTTTTTCTTATGAGCTGAGTATATATTTTTGCGAAATTAATTTCAAGTAGTTTGCAATTCATTGAACTTAGTTTCATTATTTTTGTGTATTTTGCAAATGTATTTATTATTTTTCATATATCTTTTCATGTATTTTGTACATTTTCAGGGTAATTATCTCTTGTCGTGAAAATAGTTTCAATATACATTGATTTTATTGAAATTTTTTACAAATATCCTATACTATATATTATAAATATAGATTTTTCTAACAAGGAGGTATCTTTTATGAGATTATACAAAGCAAAAAACTATCATGACCTTAGCAGAAAAGCTGCAAATATTATTTCTGCCCAGATAATTATGAAACCTAACTGTGTTCTTGGTCTTGCAACAGGTTCTTCACCTATTGGAACTTATAAACAATTAATTGAATGGTATGAAAAAGGCGATTTGGATTTTTCAGATGTAACGAGCATTAACCTTGACGAATACAAAGGACTTTCACCAGACAACGACCAAAGTTATCGTTATTTTATGAATACTAATCTTTTTAACCATGTAAATATTAACAAAGCCAATACATTTGTTCCTAACGGATTAGAACCAGACTCAAAGAAAGCATGTGATGATTACAATAAAATAATTCATTCACAGGGTGGAATTGATTTACAACTTCTAGGATTAGGAAGAAATGGTCATATTGGTTTTAACGAACCAGGCGCAGCATTTGAAAAAGAAACACACTGTGTAGATTTAACAGAAAGTACAATAGAAGCTAACAAAAGATTTTTTGCAACAGAAGAAGATGTACCAAGACAAGCATATACAATGGGAATTAAAAACATTATGCAGGCAAAGAAAATTCTTCTTATTGTAAGCGGTAAAGACAAAGCAGCTATACTAAAAGAAGTATTATATGGTGCCATCACACCTCAGGTTCCAGCATCTATATTGCAGTTACATAATGATGTAACAATCGTAGCTGATGAAGACGCACTAAGCGAAATCTAACTATTTACAACAGCAATAATCATCTACACCTAATAACAAAAACTTCAATAAAATAATTGTATACAAAATTTTATTAAACTAAATAGTGTATTAATAATAAAACTGTAGGATATATCTGTATAACAATATCAAGAATGCTTGTTTGATTATAACATACGGATGTATCCTGCTATTTTTTATGTTTTTATATTTGAGTTGCTAAGAAATTAGTATTAGTGTATAAATAATAATAATGCAATTATCAGTCTTACCATTTTGCATGTTTATTTCATATCAGAAAGGGACTATAACATATGATAAAAGCTTTAAAATCCTATAAAAATAATAAATACACTAAAAAATCTCTTCCAATATTACTCTGTGCTATATTAATTAGTGCTACCGGATGTACAGCCCCCTCGTCTGATTCTAATTCTGTAAATAATGAGTCTTCTAATAATACAGGCAATGCTTATACATCTGATTATGATAATGGTTTTCAAAAAGATACTATACCATATATATTTAAAGATACCGGATATGCATATTCAGATACGGACTATACTGTGCCGGATGGACTTGTTACCAAAAGGGATAACGTCACATATGGAAGCATTGATGACAGGATAAGCTACTATTCTTCTACTATCGGAGAAAATAAGGAGTGTGGTGTGCTTTTACCTGCCGTATACAATACTAATACACAGTATCCTGTTATGTATATTCTTCATGGAAATGGCGGTGACCACTATGACTGGAACCGTGATGACAGCTACCTTGTAACACTATGCGGTAATATGATGGCTGACGGCAGCGCTGTTCCTTGTATTGTTGTAATGGTTGATATGTGGACTGCTCCTATAAGCCTAAAAAATAATCCTACTATAGATACACAGCTTGATGCCTATGATGAATTTTATAAAGACCTTGAAAACGATTTAATGCCATTTATTGAAAACCACTATTCTGTAGCTACAGGACGAGAAGCTACTGCAATAATCGGAACCTCCCAGGGCGGAACAGAAGCTTTGGTAGCAGGCTTTAAGCTGATAGATAAAATCGGATTTATTGGTGCATTAGCACCCTGCTCCGGCGTAATTCCCATCCCTCAACTTCCTGATGGTCCATGGAATACTCCTGTACTTGACAGCTTTACAATAGATAATCCTGACAATACACCTTATTATCTGCAGCTTACAGTAGGAAGTAAAGACCCTTGGTGTCTTGAATCTACCATATACTATGATAACGTTTTAAACGAAGAGAATATAAACCATTCCATGACTATAGTTGATGAACTTGGACACGAAGATGCACTATGGCAGAATGGAATATATAACTTTATGAAAAGGATATTTAAGAGCTGAATAGAAATTAAGCTGTGTCCGATAAATACCTTGAGTTTATAAGATTTTTGTTGTACTATTTCTTTCAGACTTAATTTTTATTATTTTTTGTAGTGTATAGTTCTACATAATAATTGTATATTACAACACTTAACTTTATAAAGAATACATTTGAGGAAATATATATGAATAATACAAACAGAACCTGGTTTATAAAAGGAGTACAGAACGGACTTCCAATTGCTGCCGGATACCTTGCCGTATCATTTACACTTGGAATTGCCGCTAAAAATGCCGGACTTAACGCTTTTCAGGCGGGACTTGCAAGCTTTACAAGTCATGCATCGGCTGGGGAATTTGCCGGATTTACAGTAATAGCTTCCATGGCAACCTATCTGGAAATGGCTATTATGACTCTGATAATCAACGCCAGATATTTTCTTATGTCCTGCTCATTAAGCCAGAAATTTTACAAAGATATGAAGTTTTTTCACAGATTAATTATGGGATGGTTTATTACTGATGAGATATTTGGTCTGTCAGTTTCTGTTCCTGACAGACTCAATCCATTCTATACTTATGGAATGGCGGCAGTTGCTTCTCCCGGATGGGTCATTGGAACATGCCTTGGAGTTATTCTTGGCAATGCACTTCCTGCTAATATTGTAAGCGCTTTAAGTGTAGGTTTATATGGAATGTTTCTTGCAATTATCATTCCACCGGCCAGACAGAATAAAATCATTGCACTTCTTGTCGTAGCTTCGATGACTGCAAGCTTTATATTTACATATGCGCCTGTACTTTCAGGGACTGCCTCAGGCACAAGAATAATTATACTTACTGTTGCAATATCACTAATTGCCGCAATTCTTTTTCCTATAAAAGATGAGAGCTCTACAGAAGATGATATTACAAAAGCTGATGCTAAGCCTCATTAAGATTACATTTCAGATTCAGTTAAAAGCTTTTATTGAAAATGGAATTTTGTGCTAAATCGATAAAACAAGTATATATCCGAAGATAAAACGGATTAATAATAAGAAAGGTTCTAAATACTATGTCACATAATATTTATATCTACATATTGATAATGGGAGCCGTTACTTATCTTATAAGAACGCTCCCACTTACACTTATCAGAAAGGAAATTAAAAGCCCTCTGATAAAATCTTTTCTTTTTTATGTACCATATGTAACACTTGCAGTAATGACATTTCCTGCAATTATCAATTCTACAGGCAGTGTTATATCAGGCGCTGCGGCACTGATTGTCGGAGTACTTGCTGCATGGTTTGGAAGAAGTCTTTTACAGGTGTCCATACTTTGCTGTATTACAGTATTTGTAATTGAATTATTTATATAACATATAGTTAAGTTCGTATTTCAGAAATGCGAAATGCACAAACTCAAGATAATATATGGTATTGGATTCCAACGAGTATGTGAATACTCTTATTTTTTAGCTGCTTTCATAAGATGCTTTGCAAGTACTGAGGTTGTAACACTTCCAACTCCTCCAGGAACCGGTGTTATAACCGATGCAAGCCTGCTTACTTCATCAAAATTAACATCACCGCAAAGATTACCCTCTTCATCAACATTTATTCCAACATCAATTACAACAGCATCTTTATTAATATAGTTCTTATCTATCATCTTAGCCACTCCTGCTGCTGCAACAACAATCTCTGCATTACGGCATGTACCTGGCATATCAACTGTTTTTGTGTGGCATATTGTAACGGTAGCATTCTTCTTCATAAGCATCATCGCAACCGGCTTTCCTATTACAAGGCTTCTTCCAACTACAGTAACTCTCTTACCTGTAAGATTAATTCCTGCAAAGTCAAGCATCTCTATAACAGCCTCCGCTGTACATGGAGCAAATCCGCTCTCATCACCCGCATATACCTTTGCAAGGTTGACTGGTGATATACCATCAAGATCCTTATCTGGATTTATCTTATTCTCAACAGCCTTCTCATCAAGATGCTTCGGCAGCGGACGTAAAAGCAATATTCCGTCAATATTGTCATCCTCATTAATCTTGTCAAATTCCTTCTGAAATGTATCATTATCTATATCAGCAGGAAATGTATAAGAAGTACATTCAAATCCAACTTTATCCATCTTCTTGGTAGCTCCACGCTCATAAGACATATCATCCGGTCTTTCACCGACTCTTATAATTGCAAGATGTGGCTTCTTTTCCATTGTCTTTACTTCTTCTATAAGCTTTTCATTAATTGCATTAGCAACCGGCAGACCCTTTAAAATCTCCATAACTTTTCTTCCTTTCACTGAAAATATTATTTTAAATGTTACATTTTTTATAATAATGCCAATAATTATATTTATTTTAGATTGTACATTATTAAAAATCTAATATACATGAGCCACAATCTATAAAATATATAAATCCAGCTTATTTTTTATTATATATAACGGCAACTATCGTATGCTATCCAAAACAGTCTTATATATTCTGTCAGCAGCTTCATTTCCTCTTTTAAGGATAGCATCTGCCTTATCATTTAACTCTTTAGCCTTAGCTGTATCCTTCATAAGCTTTGTATTAATAAATACATTAAGAGATGCGCCATTTAATGCGGCTTTCGCAAACTGTATTCCCACTCCTGCATCACTTATTGCAATTCTGCTGCCAATTTCAGAAAGCCGGTCAAGAAGTATAACCGCCTCCATAATTTTCTCCATAAGTTCAAGTGGTGCTTCACTTGCGGTTATAAGCGCAGCCTCCATTACTTTTTCTTTTTCTTTCTTCTGCTCATCGGTATCCTTCGGAAGTCCGTAAGCCTTTGCTAATGGTTTAAATGCTTTTGCATCTTTTTCAATGCCTTCTAATAATTCATCTGATATCTTCCCGGTCTGTGTTATCAGCTTATCTATTTCTTCCTGGTATTGTTCATATTTTTTCTTACCGGTTGTAAGATTAGCCACCATTGTTCCAAGTGACATTCCAAGTGCAGCCACATATGCACAGGCACCACCGCCTCCCGGTACCGGTGCCTGTGAGGCTAATTCTTTTTGAAATTGTTTTAAAGTATACTCTGTCATATTACCACCCATTCCTATTTTCCTTCCTATTCCTAAAGTTCTATCTCACCTGTAAATACTGTTGCCGCTGGTCCTTCCATTAATACTGTATTCTTAGTCCTGTCCCATGTTATTTTTAAATCTCCACCGAGCAGGTGAAGTGTCGCAGTATTATTACATTTCCCATTAAGTACGGTTGCAACAAGGCTTGCACATGCTCCTGTTCCGCATGCAAATGTCTCACCTGAACCACGCTCCCATACTCTCATATTAAGATTATCTTTATCAGACACCTGAATAAATTCTGTATTTACATTTTCAGGAAATGCTGCATGCTTTTCAAATGCAGGTCCGATTTTTTCAATCTCGAATTTTTTAATATCAATATTATTATCAAGATATACTATTGCATGTGGATTACCCATCGAAACACATGTCACGTGATATTCAAATCCATTTACCGTAAGAGGTTCTGCTACAAGCATGTCCGATTTATTCAATAATTTATTATTAAATACAGACACATCAGCCGGCACTTCATCTGCCTTTAAGATTGGCGCCCCCATATCTACCGTAACAGTGCTTACCTTGCCATCTGTAACATGAAGCTGTAATGTCTTAACTCCTGATAGTGTATCAACCTTAATCTCTGTTTTATCAGTAAGTCCGTTATCATACACATACTTACCTACACATCTTATTCCATTGCCGCACATCTTTCCTCTTGAACCATCAGCATTATACATATCCATAAAGAAATCTGCCCTGTCTGACTTCTTTATAAGTATAAGCCCGTCAGAACCGATTCCAAAATGTCTGTCACTTACTTTAATTGCAGCCTGTTCAGGATTATCAAGCTCCTCTTGTGTACAGTCAACATAAACATAATCATTACCACATCCATGCATTTTTGTAAACTTCATAATACTCTCCATTCCGCAGACATTTTAATGCCAAAATAATCACGCCAAATAAGATTGGGCTATGCAATAGTGGCTGATTTGCAATGCCTGCGGTACAAATCAGCCGGTTTATTAATAAACTTGCAAAAGAATAATCACATCAGCATCATTTTCACACTGATACTTATTTATAAGTAACTTTGTTGCAAAGAAGTGAATAAATAGACATGAATTTATCGTATCTGTGAATAAATATCTATTACCATAAGTGCCGATTCCACCATGGTATTACCACTATCCATGCTATTTTTCTGTATATATCTGAATGCTTCTTCCTCAGACATATTATTCTTGTCAATAAGAAGTGCCTTTGCATCATCTATTATCTTTTGTTCCTGCGGACTTCTTCTTCTGGGCTGCGTCCGCTGCCTTCTTCTCTTTCTTATCTGGGATTGTAGAATCATCTCAATAGTGGATATAAGATCATTAACTTTAATCGGCATAGCCGCACATACAATTCCCTGCTCCTGACAATCCATCCATTTACTCTTGGATGCTACCAAAAGCAGTTCAAAGCTCTTTGGCTTATATTCATATACCTCTGAAAAAAGCATATTATCAGCCAGCTTGTATCCACATACTATAATACCATCTGATAAATCATCAGCCTGATTGATAACCTGTGCTCCCGTTGTACATGGTGCCGCAACATCGTAGCCTTTTCTTACGAGCAGGTTCTTAACCGCCTTAGCTTCCTCTAACTTTGGGAATGCAACAATAAGTGTTGCCATACACCTATCCTCCGTTTCAAATAGAAAATAATTATTTCAAGCTGTTAAAACTTATAAAGATATTCTTCTATTTCCCATTCAGAAACCTGTGTACGGTAATCATCCCATTCCTTTAACTTCGCCTGCACATATTTATCAAGAATATGAGGGCCTAATACATCACATATAACCTTGTCCTTCTTAAGTTCAAGCACTGCATCATACAGATTATCAGGAAGTCTTTCAATATTCTTATCCAGTCTTTCTGATTCACTCATTTCAAATATGTTATAATCTATTCCCTCAGGAACTTCAAGTTTTCTTTCAATACCATCAAGCCCTGCCGCAAGGCATGCTGCAATAACAAGATATGGATTAGCTGCCGGGTCAGGATTTCTAAGTTCTACTCTTGTTCCATCACCTCTTGTAGCCGGTATTCTTATTAACGGACTTCTGTTAGTTGCTGACCATGCAATATGAACCGGTGCTTCATATCCCGGAACAAGTCTTTTATATGAATTGACCAGTGGATTAGTAATTGCTGTCATTCCCTTTGCATGCTCCATAAGTCCTGCTATAAAATGATATGCATCTTCTGATAGTCCATGTTTATCATCTGCATCTGCAAATACATTCTTCCCTTCAAATGTTGCAAGTGACATATTGATATGCATACCCGAACCATTTATTCCATATTTAGGCTTAGGCATAAATGTTGCATATAATCCATGTCGTCTTGCAATCGTCTTAACGGCAAGCTTAAATGTCACAATATTATCTGCTGTTATAAGTGCTTCATCATACTTAAAATCAATCTCATGCTGTGCCGGTGCTGCTTCGTGATGTGAGGCTTCAATCTCAAAGCCCATATCCTCAAGTGTAAGAACCATATCACGTCTTACATTTTCTCCGAGGTCAGATGGTCCTAAATCAAAATATCCGGCCTTTTCATAAGATTCTGTTGTTGGAAATCCATCATCATCAGTATGAAGAAGGAAAAATTCACATTCCGGTCCTACGTCGAATCTGTATCCCATATCACTTGCCCTTTTAATTACTTTCTTTAAAGCATATCTTGGATCACCCTCAAACGGATTGCCATCCGGCGTATAAATATCACATATCAGCCTTGCAACCTTTCCCTGCTGCGGTCTCCATGGGAATATTTCAAATGTATCATAATCAGGATACAAATACATATCAGATTCTTCTATTCTTACAAAGCCTTCAACTGATGAACCATCAAACATGCATTTATTATCCAGTGCTTTTTCTAACTGGCTTGCTGTAATAGCTATATTTTTAAGAACACCAAATATATCTGTAAACTGAAGACGGATAAATTCCACATCTTCTTCCTCAACTATTCTGAAAATGTCATTTTTTGTATACCTGCTCATATAATCCTCATTTCTGCACACTTAATATATGTTATACTGTTATGTCATGTGTGCTCTGGCATAACGGATTATATCTCAATCTGTTGAATAATTGTTTTTAATCTAATTCCATTACTCTATTTTAATATAATTATAACATTTTTTGATTATACAACATTTCTATAAATTCTGTACATAGTATCGACACCATTTAACATAAAAAACTTTTTTTCTAAACTCTATGACCTTTTTTTACTTGAATATATCAATTTATTCATGTATTATTATCGAGGAAAATAATGCTGATACAATTAACCGTATTTTTATGTTCTATATCTTACAGTCCTACGGAATTTTGTATACAGCTATTAGTTATCATTTTTTATTAAGGAGAGATTTTATGGCAAACAGAACTAATGTCAGCCAGCGCAGTCGTAAATCTTCAAGACAGCGCAGAAGACGTAACAGACAAATGCAGACTCTTATTGCTGTTATCGCAATATCTTTAGTATGTCTTATCGGTCTTGGTATAGGTTTATCCGCATGCTCAAAGAGCAAAGAAACTGCATCTGACAATGTAAGCACAACAGAAACTACAACCGTTGAGGAGACTACAACTACACCACCTGACGTTCAGGTCGATATTATGATGATTGGTGACATTCTTGCACACGAAGGTGTATACAAGAGTGGTTTACAGGCAGACGGAACATATAATTTTGATCATTTATTTAAAAATATCAAAAGCGATATATCAGCTGCTGATATAAGAATTGTCAATCAGGAAACAATTCTTGGTGGTCTTGAATTAGGTCTTAGCGGATATCCCTGCTTTAACAGTCCTTATGAAATCGGTGTTGCAGAAGCTAATGCTGGATTTAATGTAATACTTCATGCTACTAACCATACACTTGATAAGGGACTTACAGGTGTTGAGAACTGCCTTAACTTCTGGGCAACTAATTATCCTGAAATGGCAGTACTTGGTATCAATGAAACAGAAGAGGATTATAACGACATCTATGTATATAATAAAGATGGCTTCAAAATAGCAATCCTTAACTATACATATGGAACTAACGGTATTCCTATTCCTGATTCTAAGCCATATATTGTAAATATGCTTGATGAAGATAAGATTACACAGGATGTTACAAAGGCAAAACAGATTGCAGATATGGTTGTCGTATGCCCTCACTGGGGAACTGAATATGTATATCAGCCTGATTCTAACCAGCAGTACTGGACTAACCTTTTCTTAAATCTCGGTGTCGATGTTGTAATTGGTGCTCATCCTCATGTTATGGAACCTGTTGAAACATTAACAAGAGAAGATGGTCATCAGATGGTTGTATACTATTCACTTGGTAACTTTGTTTCTAATCAGGATAAGATGCCTCGTATGTTAGGCGGCATGGCTAAGGTATCTCTTGTAAAGAGTGCTGCCGAAAACAAATGCTATGTTAAGCAGTACAGCTATACACCAATAGTCACACAGAAGCTTTTTGGTACTTCACTTATTACATCATATAAGCTTTCTGATTATAATGATACGCTCGCACAGTCTAATGCAATAAGAAATGACAGTGGCTGTTCAGAATTTTCAGTATCATATTGTCAGGAATTATGTAAGCTCGTATTCGGTGATGCATATGATGAGGAATCGTCAACTGTATATGTACAGCTCCATGAATAAACATTTAATACATGGGAATATATAATAGCTAAACTATAATAACTGAATTACAAATACTAAAATTACAAATAACTACATTACAAACAGCTAAACTTTAGAAAGGACTGATACAAAGCTTATGTTATAAGGCATATGAATCTATACTTCATATATGTCTATAACATATTATGTATCAGTCCTTTTTGTTTACAGTTTATCTATAAATTACTTCTATGCAAATATTTATTTCACAGCTACGGTATTATCTGTAAGACTATCTGATTTTCAATCTGTAAACATTTATTTTACAACTTTAGTATCTATATGTAAGATTATCTAAAGTCTTATATTCTATTATATTATCTTTCGATATATCATTTAAAACGATATACTAACATCCGAAACAGTTACGGAAAAATGTAAGTAATTCACTGCAAGATAAAATTTTAAAGCACATATTATTAACCCTCCATTCCTGCAACTTCGTTGCGTTGTTTATTTGTCTTAGCTAAGTACAGACTAATTGTAACAGGATTACTTACCCATAACAATAGGAGATGACTGGCAAGTATGGAAGTACTTACCTGTCAATGTTTAACCGGTATTTTTTAATCTGCAATCTGCATACCATTGGCATCCATATGGAAGTTGTCACGTATTATAAGCTGTGATATCGGAATGAGTGTATATCCCTGCTCCATAAGACCTGATATTACTGTATCAAGTGCATCTGCTGTGTATTTTGCACCATTATGCATAAGTATGATTGCACCATTAGAAAGAGCTTTATGTTTCGTTACTGTCTTTATTATATTGTCAACTCCGTAGTCTTTCCAGTCAAGAGAATCAACTGACCACTGTATGGGATAATAATTAATTGAATATGCTGTATTAATAAGCGTCGAATTATAATCGCCATAGGGAGGCCTGAACAGGAACATATTATATCCTGTAAGCTCCTTTACCTTCTCTGTAACTGAATTAAGCTCCTGCTTTTGCTGTTCTACATTCAATTCACTCATTTTTTTATGATTCTGACTGTGATTTCCAAGGTCATGTCCTCTTGAATATATTTCTTTTACCATATCAGGATACTCATTAACCCAGCCACCGGTCATAAAAAATGTAACCTTTACATTGTATTTGTCCAATATATCAAGTATCCTTATAGTATCATCAGCACCCCAGGCGGCATCGAATGAAAGCGATATATATTTTACATCATCCGTACCTGTATTGTTAATCCCCTTAACATCACCGGTATTATTGGCAGCCATATTATCTATATTATTATTATCTTTATTATTATCTATACTATTATCATCCGCATCTGTGTTATCATTACCTGTCTGTGCCTGTTTTTTTAGCTTTCCAGGAATATCAACACAATATATTGGCAAATCCTTTTTCCCTGCCTTACTACTGCCTATAATATCACCTCCGCCAATTCCACTTCCATTATTGACAGATAATACTCCTGTTTCCTTAAGTTTTTCCGTTTCTGGAATTATATAAAAAAATACTGTAAGAAATGTAAAAATACAAAGCATTAGTACAACTCCTACAGTCTTTTTTATCTTATCCATAGTATGAATATCAACATTATATCTACCACCCATATTAATAAATTCCTGAGTCTGTTTATAATAATATATTCTATACTTTTTTCAATAATTCATATTTTGTTTAAAACATCATATATACACACGCAGCATTAAATGTTTTTAAACGTATGCTGCTTCTGGCATGCGTATGTTTTATCATAAAATATTACAACTGTGCAGCTCTCTCAAGTGCCGCATCAATATTTTTACAGAAATTTTCTTCTCCTACCTCAGCCGCAAATCCTGCTTTTTCCATCATCATCTTAGGCTGTTCCTGAACATGTGATAAAAGAAGTGTTATTCCTTTCTTCTGACATCTGTCATGAATCATTCTGAGTGAACGAAGTGCCGTAACATCCATTGCCGGAACACCTCTCATTCTGATTATAACAACCTTTATTCCTGTCTGGGCTGATATCTCCATAAATTTATCAGCAGCGGCAAAAAACATCGGTCCTATAACTTCATATACAAGTGTATGCTTTGGTACAACCTTTAATTTAATGCTTTCAGGATCATTTTCTTCATCTATATTATCACCAATATATTTCCAGCTCTTAACTTCTGTAACATTAGCCATTCTCATAAGGAATAAAAGTGCTGCCAATACAATACCCGTCTCTATAGCTACAACAAGGTCAAATACTATTGTAAGTACAAATGTAACTACAAGCACTAATATGTCACTCTTAGGTGACGCCTTGCAAAGTGATACAAATTCTCTCCATCCACACATATTATAGGCAACCACAAATAAAATAGCTGCAATAGCCGGCATTGGAATCCATGCTGCATATGGCATTAACACAACAAGTATAAGAAGAAGTGTTATGGAATGTACCATACCGGCTACCGGAGTACGTCCACCATTTTTAACATTGGCTGCTGTTCTTGCTATTGCACCTGTCGCCGGTATTCCGCCAAATAATGCGGATACAAGATTACCAGCCCCCTGTGCCACCAGCTCCATATTAGGCTTATGTCTGCTTCCTATCATACCATCCGATACAACACACGATAAAAGTGACTCTATTCCTGCAAGAATTGCTATTGTAAATGCATCCGGTAAAAGCTTAGTAATAAGCCCCATATTAAATTCAGGAATCGTTATTCCCGGTATCTTATTGGATATAGTATATAAATCACCAATTGTCTTAACATCCATTCCTATAAGCTTCACCATAATAATAGACACTATAACGGCAATAAGTGATGGTGGTATAAGCTTGTTAAATCTTGGCCATATTATAAGAATTGCAAGTGCCACAACACCAACCCCAAGTGCCTGCCAGTTAAATGTTGTCATTGAATTAATGCACTCCTGTGCCTTTCCTATGGTATCAATAGGTGATTTAGTAAATGTAAGTCCTAAAAAATCCTTAATCTGTCCAATGGCAATAGTTACAGCTATACCTGCCGTAAAACCTGTTGTTATGGTATATGGAATAAATTTGATAAGATTTCCAAACTTTAAAAATCCCATAATAATAAGAATAATTCCTGCCATTATAGTCGCAATTACAAGTCCCTGCATGCCATTTTCTGCCACTATACCTGCCACAATAGTTGCAAATGCGGCTGTAGGCCCGGCAATCTGTACACGGCTTCCACCTAAAAACGATATAACAAAGCCTGCAAATATTGCTGTGTATATACCCTGTTCAGGACCAACCCCCGATGCAAGTGCGAGCGCAATTGACAAAGGCAGTGCTATAATAGCAACGATAATTCCCGATATAATATCCTTGATGCACTGTTCCTTTGAATATGACTTCATACAGTCAAATAACTTTGGTACAAACTGGTTCATCTCTCTCTCCCATCCCTTGCACATCTTTTGTAAAACGTGCATTATAAACTTTCTTTGAAATTCATTAACTTTTTATAAAGTTAAACAAGAGTTTTATTATAACATACTTTGATGGTATTGCAATTTTTTAATTATGTACAATGCAGTTATGTACTCAGGTAAATTAAGTCATTGTCATACAGAAATATTGCACAAATTTGTCAGTGTTAAAATGACATTTTTTCAATTAATTTAACGCAATGTATTCAGGTCACGGACAACAAGCGATTGTTTTTATGCATTATTCTGTCTTTGCTCATTTATAGGTTTAATAAAAAAAATACAGAATATGGATGTTTAATTAATAAACAACTCCATACCCTGTAAAATCCTAACACAAACAGTACATATTAATCTTTTCAATATTCACTCACAGAGCGTATATTATCAACCTCTGCATCAACCCGGCTGATAACATACCAAATGCTTATAAATATTTATAATAATCGGCGCGACAAGATTCGAACCTGCGACCTCTACGTCCCGAACGTAGCGCTCTACCAAACTGAGCCACGCGCCGTAAACAATGTATATTTAACTACAATCAAATAAACACATTGTATTAATAATACACCTATATTTATAAAATTTCAAGTGCTTTATCAGCATAAAACCTATTCAAATTCAAATTATAAATAAGCTTTTCACTTCAGCACAATAAAACAGCCCTTGTCTTTAAAGGCAAGGGCTGCTTTATTTAAAATATTCAAGATTCATAAGCGAATAATGGCTTTTATGATACATTAATCTATAACCATTTACTTTACAGATGTACTTGCATTAATAAAATCCTGTACCTTCTGATAAAGAACCTGATATCCCACTTCTGAATTCATCTGATTACCATATGTATCGAGGATTTCCTGATAATCTGAATAACCATAGTATGAAGCAAGCTGTGCTCCCATATCATTGATATCATCTTCTGATACAGTGATATTTTCATTTTCTGCAATAATAGTAATTGCCATCTTCTCTACAAGATATGACTGGGCATATTCTTTAGCATAGTCATTAAATGCATCTTCTGAATCAAATCCATATACCTGTGATAAATATGAAGTAAAATCTGAAATACCATAATATGAACCATACTGGTTATATTCTGACTGTACATTTGACTTAAGTGTATCTATAAGAGAATTAAGCTCTGCCTCAGGATATCCTTTATCAGTATTAATCTGTTCTGAGATAGCTTTCCATGCTGCCTGATACTTACTGCTGTCATAATTAGTCTTAGCCTGTGTTTCAAGATAATCCTTAACATAACTCTTAAGTCCTTCAACTGTTGTAGCTTCTACATTAAGACTTGAAGCGTTAGATGCAACCCAGTCATCTGTAAGCTCCGGTAATGTTGTCTTCTTGATACTGTTTACTGTTACTTTAAAGATTACATCCTTTCCTGCAAGATCTGATGATGAATAGTTATCAGGGAACTTACATGGAATATCATATTCTTCACCAACTGTAAGTCCTACAAGTCCCTTATCAAGATCATCAATAAACTTTCCTGAACCTATTGTATATGAAACATCTGTTGCTGTTCCACCTGAAAATGCTGTTCCATCAAGAAGTCCGCTATAATCAAGTGAAATTGTATCCCCATTAGCAGTAACGCCTTCTGTAACACTTTCTGTTGTACCATACTGTGATATAAGATTATTAATATAATCCGTAACATCACTATCTGTAACTTCCTTCTGTTCGCTATCAACACTTACTGATAAACCCTTATATTCAGGTAATGAAATATATGTCTTATAGGTTTCTGCATTACTCTTAATTGTATCTGCATACTGGTTAGCTGCTATCTCCTGATTAACTGTTGAACCACCATTTGATGAACTGTCTGAACTGTTATTCTTATCAGAACCACCACAGGCTGTAAGAGAAGCAACCATTGATGCTGCCATAATTATTCCTAATACTTTTTTCCTCATTATTAATCCTCCAGATAAAATTCCATAATATATTAATACAGGTTTAATTAATATGAATAATGGAACTTATTATTATAATACCGTACTTACAGATACATAACCCCTCCGCTAAGCACGACTATATTGTTATATCATATATGCTTGTAAAAAAAAAGGCATTTCACATTTTTTTCATTAATTTATAACATTATATTCTTTTAACAATTGCGGTTCATATGAATAATCATCAGAATAATTGCATGATTGTATTTATTAGTGTAGAATATATGTCGCCTGTGCGAACTTTTTTGACTCTTCGCGACAAAGTAGAAATGGGGATTATTATGCATATTTTTCAAAATTTTATTAACATAATTGCGATGAAAAACACATATTTTCAACAAAAAAAGATTATATCTTCACATAAATTTCAAATCAGACAATTGACATGTATTGTATTGTGCTCCATTACATTTTTCAGTATTCTTTTGGGATGTTCCACACCTGTTACTGTAATAAATGACCCTGTTACTGTTACAGGTTTTAAGCTTAATACTTATGTTGCCATTTCAGGATATACAAGTAATTCAACTAAGAACATTCTTAACGAGGCTCTCAATCTTTGCGATAAATATGAGCTTTTATTTTCAAGGACGCTTTCTGACAGTGAATTATATAAAGTCAACCACCATCTTACAGATAGGATTTCAAAAGATACAGCTGCTCTTATTCAATATGGAATAAAGATGGGTGACTTATCAGATGGTGCATTTGACATTACTATTGGAAGTGTATCACAATTATGGGATTTTACGGCTGATAACCCACAGGTTCCTGATGCTTTAGCTATATCTGAAGCTCTTAATTATATTAATTATAAAAATATTAAACTTACACCGGCCGGAGATGAAACTGATGATTATATTATAGCTATTCCTGATGGAACTGTCATAGATCTCGGTGCAATTGCAAAGGGTTATATAGCCGACCGTATTCGTGACTACCTTCTTGAAAAAAATATTACCAGTGCAATTATTAATTTAGGCGGCAATGTACTGTGTGTTGGCAGCAAAAAAAATGACTCACCATTTAATATTGGTATAAAAAAGCCATTTACACAAAGTGAAGAAACCCTTATGACTGTTAAACTCAATAATAAGTCTGCCGTATCCTCCGGCACATATGAAAGGTATTTTAGTAAAGATGGTAACTTTTATCATCACATTTTAAATCCTAAAACCGGATATCCATATAATAACGGTATCACCGAAGTTACCATTATATGTGACAACTCCGTTGATGGTGACTGTCTTAGCACAACCTGCTTTGTGCTTGGTATTGAAAAGGGACTCGAATTAATTGAAAGCATAGATAATACAGAAGCAGTATTCGTAGATTCTGATGGAAAAATGACATATTCCAGTGGCTATAAAGATTATTATTAATGTAAATCACTCCCATTTTCAACAAGACACCTGTTGCGTAAACGGCAGTGTGATAGAATAAAATATCAGTCTGAAATATCAGAATAATTCAATTATTGACATCCCACCACTCACAATGTAAACTTTACGTTGTATCGGCTTTTTTAAGCCGAAAGACGATACTGCCACCGTATATGGCAGTTCACACTTACGAAAGGAATTATAAACATGATAAGATTAATATTAATTGTACTTTATATAATCCTGCATGCAATTTTGGGTATAATATTACTGCCACTTTGCTGGATTACAGGTAAGATTAATCCACAGGCTAAGGACAAGATGTCGCTTGCAATTATCAAGGTGACATTCCGCATGATTCTGTTTATCTCAGGAGTTAAGACTACCGCTATTGGCGTTGAAAATATTCCTAAAGATGAACCAGTGCTTTTTGTCGGCAATCACAGAGGCTTCTATGACATAATAGTTTCCTATATTTATATGAAACGTCCTACCGGTTATGTTGCCAAAAAAGAAATGAACAATTTCCTTTATGTACGACGCTGGATGCGCAATATACAATGTCTTTTCCTTGACAGGGAGAATATGAAGGAAGGTCTTAAGACTATTCTTAAGGGAATTGATAATATTAAAAATGGTATTTCTGTATTTATATTCCCTGAAGGCACACGTAACAAGGCTGACGGTATTCAGGAATTTCACGCAGGAAGTTTTAAATTTGCTGAAAAGACTAACTGTAAGATTATCCCTGTAGTGCAGAATAATACGGATGCGGTATTTGAAAGACAGCTTCCACGTATCAGAAAAGCCCACACTGTAATAGAATTTGGCAAACCAATTGATATAACACAGTTCTCTAAAGAAGACCGCCGTCAGATTCACGAATATACAAGAAATGTTATGCTTGAAATGTACGAAAAAAATAAAGCACTTGTATAATTTTACTTTTCAAAGTTTTTACACTATGTTATAATATACGGCAGATTATAATTAACCAGGAGGATTTTTCCAATGCCAGTTTGGGTAATAGTATTATTAGTTATTTTAGCTGTGCTGCTCGTTGCATTTATTGCTCTTATGATATTTGGCAATAAGCTCCGTAAAAAACAGGAGAGCCAGCAGGCACAGATTGATGCAGCAAAACAAGTCATGTCGATGCTGGTCATTGACAAAAAGAAAATGAAGCTTAAAGATGCCGGACTTCCTAAGATGGTGCTTGACCAGACACCTAAGTATCTTAGAGGAAGCAAGATGCCAATTGTTAAGGCGAAGATTGGGCCAAGAGTTATGACTCTTATGGCTGACCCACAGGTATACGAGCTTATCCCTACTAAGGCTGAGATTAAGGCAGAAGTAAGCGGTATTTACATCACAGGTATTAAGTCTGTAAGAGGCGGCAAGATTGTAACACCTGAGAAGAAGCCTAAGGGACTTAAGAAGTTTTTTAAGAAAAACAAATAATTCAGCCGATTTTTAAGGATTACATATTAATCCTTATTATATAATTTTTAATACTTAGTACATCGTTCTATATTAACTTAACATTTTATTGTCCGATGTATCAAAACGACTGTCGTACACTTAACTTAATGTCCGGCAGTTTTTTTATTATAACTATATAATATTTCAAATGGAGATTAATTTATGCGTAATTTAACATTATTAACAGATTTATATGAACTTACAATGATGCAGGGTTATTTTAAAACAGGTAATAACCGTACAGTTATATTTGATGCATTTCACAGAAAGAATCCTTGTGATGGCGGTTATTCCATCTCATGCGGACTTGACCAGGTAATTGATTACATTAAGAATCTGCATTTTTCAAATGAAGATATTAATTATCTTAGAAGCCTTAATATATTTGATGAGGATTTCTTAGAATATCTTTCCAGCTTTAAATTTACAGGTGATATATATGCCATTCCTGAAGGAACAGTAATGTTTCCTAAAGAGCCAATTGTGAAGGTTATTGCGCCTATTATAGAGGCACAGCTTGTTGAAACGGCTATTCTTAATATTATTAACCATCAGAGTCTTATCGCAACAAAGGCTGCAAGAGTCTGCTATGCTGCCAAAGGTGATGGAATTATGGAATTTGGTCTTAGACGTGCCCAGGGACCTGATGCCGGAATATACGGTGCCAGAGCTGCTGTTATTGCAGGATGTGTAGGTACAAGCAATGTACTTACAGGTCAGATGTTTAATGTACCTGTAAAGGGAACACATGCACATAGCTGGATTATGAGCTTTCCTGATGAATATACGGCATTTAAAACTTATGCTGACCTTTATCCTAATGCATGTATTCTTCTTGTTGACACTTATGATACACTCCGCTCAGGCGTTCCTAATGCCATTAAGGTATTTAAGGAAATGCGTGAAGCCGGAATTGAACTTAAAGGATATGGAATACGTCTTGACTCTGGCGACTTAGCTTACCTTACCAAGAAAGCAAGGACAATGCTAGATGCTGCCGGCTTTGAAGATGCTATTATTTCTGCATCCAGTGACCTTGATGAATATCTGATAGATTCCTTAAAGACACAGGGAGCACAGATAACTTCATGGGGTGTCGGAACTAACCTTATAACTGCCAAGGATAATCCTGCATTTGGCGGTGTATACAAACTTGCAGCTGTTATGGGTGATGATGGAAAATTTATTCCTAAGATTAAGGTATCTGAAAATTCTGAAAAGATTACTAATCCGGGTAATAAGACTGTATACAGAGTATATGATGCCGATGGCATGATTAAAGCTGACCTTATTGCTCTTGCTGATGAAAAATATGATGAATCAGAACCACTTCTTTTATTCGACCCTGTAGAAACATGGAAAAAGACTCTTCTTGAACCGGGCGAATATACTATGCGTGAGATTATGGTTCCTGTATTTAAAGATGGTAAATGTGTATATACAACACCTGAGGTTATGGACATACAGGCTTATTGTAAGAAAGAGTTGTCCACACTCTGGGATGAATCCAAGCGACTTATCAACCCACAGGAAGTACATGTAGACCTCTCAAGACCATTATTTGATATAAAACATAAGCTTCTAAACAACTACGGTAAAGATTGATTGATGGTTTGTTGAAAACGGGGTGTAGTTGAAAGGGGAGGCTATTTATATTGGATATGAAGATAACGGATAAGAACTAAGACACTCTAAAGATGAGCATATTATATATTGGCTCAATACGGGTCGTGCCATATTGACATCCATGTCAAATGGCACTCGATTGCACGTCCTGTGCAATCGCCCCTTAACATCTAAGCTCATCTTAAGAGTCTCTAAGTTCTTACCATATATCCCCACATCCAATATAAATAGCCTCCCCTTTCCTCTACATTTCAAAAGCCAAAAGTGTTGGGTGAATGACGGAAGTTGGTTTAATATAATATTCATATCAACAGTCGGTAAATTATCGCTCATCACACTCTCCGGCTTTTGAAATGTAAATGGAAAGGCGTTGTATGTTGTGTGATATATGCAGGATATCTTGTAAGAACTTAGTTGGTCTTATGATGAGCTTATATAACACATGGGCGATTGTGCAGGACGCACAATCGAGCTGCAAGCGGCAGGATGCCGCATTTACAGCGACCCGAATGGTTTAGATATAATAAACGCTCATCATTAGAGCAACTTAGTTCTTACAATTACTCCTGCATATATCACACAACATACAACGCCTTTCCCACTTTACATTCCCTTTTCAAAAACCATTATTTAACCCAGTCTTCCCACCGGATTTCTTCTTTAGTTTCAGGCATCATATCTTTAGTAAGCTCTAATGCCACTATTGTATTAAGACACCACTGCGACGTAAAGTTCGTCGATATCCAGAACATCTCTGTAAGATTTTTCTTATTATAAGTCATCTCCACCTGATTAGAATCAAATCCCTCCGACTTATCTTTTCCTGCAAGTGAATGTACAAGCACCTGCCATACCTGATATGCAAGGTGTGTATCATTATAATATCTTGCCGCATATGCAGCCATTGTACATCCCATATATGGATATACACAGTTGACATCACCGTACAAACCGCCTGACTTTTTCTTCTTTTCTTCCAATGGCAGGAAATAATAGCTTCCATATTCCGCCATCTGTCTTGCAAGCTCCTTATTTTCAAGGCTCATATTAAGCTCTATAAGGGTCTGCGGACCACCCATGCTTACTGACATATGTGATATACAGTCAGGTACATCACTAAGATATCTTAAATGTCCGCTCTCAGGGTCATATTCAAATTCAGGTCCTGATACCATTCCTAATGGTGAATCAAATATGTCCTTTAATCCTGTCATTATCTTATCTTTATATTTTTCATCCTGATATCTTTCCCACTGGGTAAGCCAGTTACTTACAAATGCTGTCCAGTCTGGTCCTGTCCTTGCATGTGTCTTATATACCATCTTATCCTTATCAAAGAAATGTCTTAACGGGTCAATATTAAGTGTAGCATAATCCGCATCCTTAGTATCCGTAAGCACATCCCCCATTCTCGGTTCTCCACCTCTAAGATAATAAAACGGTCTGTGATGTCCTGCCATGCCTATTCTTGGCTCTTTACACGAATCTCCCCAATGAATTACATTATGTCTTGAGCCTATTCCTTTATATATACCAAAATGATACATATCAACCTCTGATGCATGACGGCTCATCGCCTCTATCATGGAATATACATCTTCTCTTCCTGTTCTTAAAAATGTATACCACAACCAGTAAGTTGGAACTAACTCTGTATTCTGCCATGCTCTTCCGCCCATATCATACATCCACATATGCCTGCAGGCATCATATGTATGCATAACATCACCATAGTTAAATAAGCCATACCAGTTCTGTTTATCCGGTTCTTTAATATAAAAGTCAACAGCTCTGTCAAGCTCATCCTCAAGCCATTTTCTAAGCGGAGTATCTCTTTTTACAAGCGCCCACTCGCCAAATGCCTTAACATCATGGTAATATTCAGGTGCAGCAACAAACAGTGCCGGTTTTTGTATGCTTTCTGCCGCTTTAAGAAGTGTGTCATCATCTGCTATTTTCCAATCGTATACTTCAATACTTAACTCATTAGTATTAGCTATTCCTACCGGGTCACTTTTTACTTCATTAAAGCCTTCGTATGTTCCGTCTGCATGCCCCTCATCATCATAATGTCTGAAATCACATGCATTACTTTCAGGCGACCATATCCATGCTGTAATTTTACCTGTATCACTTCTCATTCCCTCTATCCAGAGTGAAGACGGACACTTCTGCCAGAAATCACGCATACCTACTGATATACCGCCATGCTCACCTGCCGCATATACAAGTCCCTTCGCCCTCTTTCCAAGACCTGCGGATATAGAACAGCACCCTTTCTTTGCCATGCTCTTTCTTATCTCATATGACAATGCATTAAGCTGTGATATCTTATAAGTATCCCAATATGGAATATTTCCTATCGCCGCATTTATGGCATCAATATCTTTATCATCAGAAGTAATTATATTTCCATCATACTGGCTCTTATAACAACGGTCAGGAATCTTAGGTTTAAAACTCTTTAAACCGACCATAACCTCATGGAACATACCATAATCGCCTGCAATCTTAACATGCCTGTTATAGCCTTTTCCACTGTTTACGAATCTTACCTCTACTCCGATACCTTTCATAAACTGGTTATTCTTATCTCCATCATAGAAAAATGTATGTGTAATATCTATTTTTTTGCTGCCTTTGTGAAATGTAAGTCTTACTATAAATGGTATTCCTGCAAATTCACAGTTATCAGACATCGTATCATCAGAATAATGCTTTCCTTCAAGTTTAATAATACACTCAAGTTCTCCGCATCTTTCTATACATGCTGACATGATATAACCATTTGCCGGTATCTGTTTTGTCTTTTGTGCCAGTCCCTCATCCTCTATATTTTCATTAACATATACTAAAGAAGCATCCTCAATAATTTTTCTTTCATTATAGATACCATTTTCAAGTATTTTACTGCCCGACTTAGGTACATCTATCTTTAAAACACCTGTATCCACAATATACCTGTCAGACTCCTGCATTATCCACATATTATCTGATATTTCTTCACAGCCTGATACTATCTCTAACTCTATCTCTTTTTTTATATTTTCTGCATCAACTGTATAACCACCCCATTTTACAGAACCATCAGGCCAGTATGCCGTGACATAGCTTTGCAGTTTTCTTTTCTTACCATCATCACCTATGCAGCTTATGATATCATTTTCATGCACCATTCCCTTCTTATATGGTACACCAAATGTTACATATTCCGGCATTCCTCTGTTTTCAAGTAAATGTAATTTAACCTTTTCTTTCATATTGTCCTCATTCCCGTCTGTCGATTTTGTTATAAATTTGAGGCAAATGGTAATAACTTAGCATTTCTTAAAAGAAATTCCGGTTATTATCCATCTGCCTCTGATAAATTGTCTATTATTTATTAAGTGACCTGACAACTGTATCAACTTTGCTGCCTACAGTATTTCTATAATAATCCATACCCTCGTCAACAGTCATATATCCTAAAGCCACCTGTGAAACAACATAAGTTCTTGCCTGATTAATATCCGTAATATTCTCTGAGAGATCTGCATTAACAGGAAGTGCAACGTCCATCTTTGAATGTTCAAGGAAGAACTGTTCTGCTGTCTTAGATACTTCTGGAATTACATTTGAACCCGGATCATCACCATTAGGCGTTGTTGAAGTATTCTGATACTTAGCAAGCGCAAGCAGCGGATCAATATGGTTTTTCATCTGTAACTGATATGGTTTTTCAGGTGATGGAAGGTGATGGAATTCGCCTTCCTTATATGTTGTTGATGTATCTGAATCCTGTAAGGTTACTGTCTCTGCCTTAGTATCCCAGTGTGTTCCCTTTGCTCCATATGTCCATGCTTCCTGGATGTCTCCTCCATCAAGCATTGTCTCTATGAAGTACTTAAATACTCCCTCCGGATTCTTACATGCTGTTGTAATTGACCATGTTGTCGGCAATGTATTAAGGTATGCTCCAAGCTCCTTAATAGGATTAAGCATTATAACATCTGTATCGAGATTTCTCTTTTCAAGTGTAGACTTCATTGTATAAGTCCAGTCACCAGCCCAGTAGGTAAATACTCCTGATTCAGAATCAGGACTTACTGAAAACCATTTATCACGGCAGTTGGCTGTTGAGTTATTTACACTCTCTTTATCCAGTACACCATCTTCTACACCTTTTCTTATTCTTGCAAGTGCGTCTTTCATGTACTGTTCTGTAAATCCATCAACATACTTTCCATCTGCGGTCTGATAGAATGAGAACTGTGCATTCTGATAAAATTCAGGAAGATAGTTAGTATATGGGGCATTAGGTGATACAAATCCCGGTGAAGATATTACATAATGCTGTTTTGCATCTGCCATCTTTTTTAAATATCCATAATATGTATTCCAGTCAAGTGTCTTTCCCTCGAGGTCTGATGGATTAATACCAGCCTGTTTAAGCCATGAGCTTTTGACATATGTAACACTTCCTCCACCCTGCTGTGTAGGGAAGCCATACAATGCCTTCTTTCCGTCCTCTCCTAATACATAACATGCATTAACAACATCATTTGCCGTACTTACAAGTCTGCCTGATTTCTTAAGATCCGAATTATTATATGCATCCGTCATATTCCATAACATACCGTTTGAGGCATATACTGAATAATAATCTGATGATAATAATACCACATCTGGCATGGTATCTTCTGATGTAAATGCATTTGCTACAGTATCATAATACCCTGAATGGTCTGGATGAATCCATTTAATATTAAGACCTGTGAGCTGTTCCATGTAATCATAGAAAGCTTCTGCACCATTAGATTCAGTAACGGTATTATCTTCCATAACTGTAATAAGGTCTGGCTTTGCTACCTGATTACCTTCTGTAGTGCTTTGTGTTGTAGTTGTGGCTGAACCACATGCCACGAGGCTTGCGATAGATGTAAATGAAAGTCCTGCGGCTGCTAATTTTTTAATACTTTTCTTCATATATATCGTTTCCTTTCGTTCACTATTGTTTTACTAAACTTATCATAGCATCTACTTATACCAAAGTCTTATTCTGAATTGCACTGATTGATTAATTTTCAAACTATATTGCACATGTAAAATTATAAAAATGAATAAAATTAATAGTCAGTCTTTCAAATATATAAATTTTCATATTGCGATACAAAAACACCACCACATATTTTAAAAAATAAAAAAAGTATTTTATTTCAGGTATTTACACTAAGAACTTTAATACACCGGCATTAATATGCCACAAGTACTCAGTTTATCTGTCACCTTAAAATAAAATACTGTTTTATGATTTTATTTTTAATTATTATTCAAGCGTAATCTTTCCCTTTGAAGATATCTCTATATCGATATGGCTGTCAGCAACCTTTTCATAATTCATGTCGATTGAATAATCTATTGATATTCTGATATCATCTTCATCTCTCTCTATCTGTATATCCTGTGCAAATATCCCAAGATATATACTTCCATACGGAGTATCATAAAATGTCATAGTCTTTTCACCCTCAACAAACGACATATGAGCTGTAACAAGTCCTTTTTTAGTTATCTCTACACATTTTTCTGATATCTTAATAGTATTGGTACTCTTTTGGGTTGACTCTTCATACACCTCATCATATTTGACATATTCACTGCCATTAATAATTCTGTATCTGCCAACGTTAATTACTTCAATTATATCTTCCTCTTCCTGCCCATTAGCAAACTGTAATCCTTTTACCTTTACAAATACTTTTTCCTTCATATATTCCTGCTTTCCGGTTAATATTGTTCAATATTAATCTGTTTTGTCATAGTTATGTCAAATGGCAGTATGGAATTGGCAAATGCCTTAAACTTCTCTGCTGCATCACTGACATAAAAACGGTACATAGAAGATGGACTGTCCACATCGCACACATTAGCAAGATTCTTATTCTCCAGCAGCTTTTTAAGTTCAATTGCCGTCTCATATGCCGGATTGACAAGATTAACTGATTCTCCCATCACTCTGCGGATTGTAGAGCGCAGCAGCGGATAATGTGTACATCCCATAATTAAAGTATCTATATTTTTATCCTTTAATGTACTAAGATATCTTTCTGCTACCTGATCTGTTATTGTATCGTGTAGCATCCCCTCTTCCACTAGTGGTACAAATAACGGACAAGGCTTTCCTATAACCTCTACATCCGGCTTTATTGATTTTATAAACTGTGCATACATCCCACTATGTATAGTTCCTTCTGTACCTATAAGACCAATTCTTCCATTAACTGTGGTTTTAGCTGCCACCTTTGCCCCCGGCTTAAGCACACCTATAATAGGTATATCAAATTCTTTCTGCATCGTATCTAATGCAAACGCACTTGCCGTATTACATGCAATGACTATTGCCTTGACATTTTCCGTTAGCAGAAAACGTATTATCTGTCTTGAATACTTAGTTATAATGTCTTTCGACTTGCTTCCATATGGAACTCTTGCTGTGTCTCCAAAATATACAATTCTCTCGTTAGGAATCTGTCTCATAATCTCTCTTGCAACAGTAAGACCACCAACCCCCGAATCAAACACCCCTATTGGTGCATTAGTATCCATAATTGTCCTCCATTCATGTCAGATATTATATTAAATAATATTATAATTCAAGCTTCACTCGCAAATCTTGCTGCGAACCGCTTACCGGCTCTGCCGGCTTCTTATATAAATAACACTAATTACTTAAATAATCCATTTAAAAATGTCAGATACTTAAATCTGTATTTATACCGGACCTTTGTTATAGCATTATATTCATCATCTGTCAAAACATTCTTAAGCTGTTCTTTAGACTCTTTGGGAAGTTCTCCGTATACAGCATCCACAAAACACAGTGGCGGATATAATACACACCACCAGTTTCTGCCCTCAGCATCTCCAATATCAATCCTGAAAGCCTCATATTCTCCCGGTGGAAATGTCACATCAGCATACGACTTCATCGGAAAATAGCTTTTTTCAAAATATACATCTACATCGTAGGAATATCCCTCATTATGTATTGTATCAAGTGCCGTATCTTTAATATCCTGCATATGCTGTGCAATAATATTCCTTGACTGTTCTACCGAATCTGAGTTAGTAAGCATTGGCTGTAATAGTGCTGTCACTTCATTCTTAACCTTAAGCTTAAGCTGCTGGTCACTGTCACTATCACTGTTTGCCCTTACATGAAACCTTATGATATTTTGTGCGATACTTTCCTGTATCCTGCATGCATCAATATCTGTTTTAACTTCTTCCTTTACGATAACCAGACTCACTATAATTACAATAGCAATACAAATTAATAGCCTGCATTTTTTACTTTTCATACCTTAACCAGCCTTTCTTTGTATGAGATTATCTCATATTCTGATTAGATTATTGACGTAAAAAATCCAGACTATTCATTATATTTTAAGTTACTTATTGAGAAGTCTGATTATGCCCTTCTCCTGATTATTGATATGCTGATATATAACAGCCTTTGCCTGTTCAACATTTCTATCCTTCAACTGCTTGATTATATCATTATGCTCACTTATAAGAATTGAATGTGTTCTTGCATCCTTGACATATTCAAGTCTGTATCTGTACATCTGCTCACGCAGATTGTTAATTATCTGTATAAGCCTTGCATTATCTGTCATAGTATATATTATATCGTGGAAATGTACATCCGCATCTACTATATTAACAACATCCTTAGAAACAATAGCTGACTCAAACAGCTTATTGGCTGCTCTTAATTCTGATAACTTCTCCTCTGTAACATTCTTACATGCAAGCGCCACAACAAGCTCTTCAAGCGTTGCCCTTACCTCAAGCACATCTCTCATGTCTTTCTCTGTAATATGAGCAACCTCTGCTCCCTTTCTTGGAATCATTATTACAAGACCTTCAAGCTCTAACTTTCTTATAGCCTCTCTTATAGGCGTACGGCTTACACCGAGCTTCTGGGCAAGCTGAATCTCCATAAGTCTCTCACCCGGTTCCATCTCTCCTCGTAAAATTGCCTGTCTTAATGTATTAAATACGACATCCCTAAGTGGAAGGTAATCATTTACATCCATCTTTAATTCGCCCTTCATCTATCTGTTCCTCCATCATATTATATTAAAATGTCTCTGTTATATATACAGTCCTGGCATCCTTTTTCTCCTTAAGATAATCCCTGCATAAAAGTGCTGTCTTTTCATCAGGAAATATTCCAAATACCGTAGGTCCGCTTCCGCTCATCATTGCATTATATGCACCATGTGCAAGCATATCTTTCTTGATGGTATCTATTACAGGATATAAAGGAATGGTAACATTCTCCAATACGTTGCCCATTCTATCAGCAATCTTTTCTATATTCTGTTCATTAATTGCATCTATTAATCCATCTATATCAGGATGTACATTAACTCCACCCATATCAAGATTCTCATATACAAGCTTTGTCGATACATTAATTGCCGGCTTGGCAATAACTATCCACATGTGTGGTACAGCCCTAAGACGTGTAAGCTTCTCGCCTATTCCCTCGGCAAGTGCAGTTCCTCTCATTACACAATATGGAACATCCGCACCTATATTAACCCCCAGCTCCATTATCCTTTTATTAGTCATACCAAGATTATACAGCTTATTAATACCAAATAATGTCGAAGCCGCATCCGTACTTCCTCCTGCCATGCCTGCTGCCACAGGAATGAACTTATTAAGTTCAACTAAAACACCGCCTTCAAAATGATACTCATCCTTTAAAAGCTTGGCCGCTTTATATATAAGATTATTTTCATTAACCGGAAGAAATGAAAGGTTAGATTTAATTCTTATCTCATCCTCTTCAATCTTTTTAATTATAATTCTGTCATATATACCAATAGTCTGCATTATCATGCGTACTTCATGGTATCCGTCATCTCTTTTTCCAAGAACATCAAGTCCAAGATTAATCTTAGCTCTTGCCTTTAGTCTGATACTATCCATCTTTATCTCCTAATATTGTTTCTTGTATACAATAATCTTAATTATACATAATATATTGTACAAATGCAAGTACATTACTGTCAGCGCAGTCATATCTGCTAATTCGTGAACTACTGCTTCATAGACCTCGCAACCTACTATCTCCACAGACTTCAATCAGATAGTTTCCTTATTTTTTCTATACTTATTCGGAGATACTCCCTTTACATGTCTGAACGCATCTCCAAAGTAATTACTATCATTAAAACCACATTCAAATGCTATATCTGTTATTGACATATCTGTCTCAAGAAGCATCCTGCATGCATTCTTTATTCTTATATTAACAATATACTCCTTGAAACCAAAGCCTGTCACACGCTTAAATTTCTTGGAAAGATATGATTTACTGATATGAAACCTCAAAGCCATATCATCGAGCGATAGCTTTTTATTATAATTATCATATATATATGTTGCCACCTCCTGTATAAGCCTGTTATCAACATCTATTTCCTTTACAACATTATTTTCAAATCTCTGGCATCTTATAATAAACAGTAACAGTTCAATAAGACTTATCCTTATAAATGCCGGTGATAATATATCCTGCCCCTCGTTTTCAAATATCATCTTATTAATGATAGCTTCAACATAATCTCTTCGTTTTTCGGGAATCGATATTATTTCTACCTGTAAACAATCTTTTACCATTGCCTCACCGATTACTTCCTTAATCCAGTTAAGACTCTTTTCTTTAAAGCATATGACAAATCTGTCACTATATCCCTTTACCGGAAATGTACTTTTATGAATAGTTCCGGCAGGAACTATAACAAGGTCTCCCCTGCTCAATTTATAAATATTGTGATCCAGAAAGAATGTGCAGTCTCCATTTAACAGATAAAATATCTCATAATATGGATGCATATGGCTCGGCTGCTTCTCATCATGTTCATCACGTCTTACTTTATATACTTTATAATCATTTTCCATATCCTTAAGCATAATAATCCTCATTTCCACTGCCATAGAACTGTCATTTTATAATATTTATAATTAAAACAGTCCCATAACCAATAACTTTTATTAATATCTGTCACAAAAGTAATATTATCACATTTTTTCTGTAAATCAAGGTATTTTCAACTATTAATAAGTGGAATTTACTGTTTTTTATGCTATTATATCTATATAAGTATTAAAATGAAACTATAACAATTGGAAAGGATGATGAAAATGGCAAAAACTATAAGTGCTGATAAAAGAAATATGATTCTTGAAGGCAATCTGATACATGCGATACTTATGCTTGCCATTCCTGTAATGCTCAACAGCTTTATACAGTCCATGTATAATCTTACAGATACTTTCTGGCTTGGCAGGATAGGTACCGAATCACAGGCTGCCATAACGCTTGTGTCACCCATGCAGAATATTCTTATCAACTTTGGTGCCGGAATAACCACAGCCGGCTCAATACTTATTTCACAATATCTGGGAGCCAGACAGGACAAACAGGCCAATTCAATGGCTAACCATATATGTATATGCTCAATGGCATTCTCTGTATTCTGTGCGATATTCTGCTGGCTGGCAACTCCGGCAATCGTAGCATGGCTCGGAGCAGAAGGCTCAATATATAATTATGGTATTAAATATTTAAGAATAGTTGTTCTTGACCTTCCATTTCTCTTTATGATTAATTTGTATACATCGGTTAAACAGTCACAGGGAGACACATTAAGACCTATGTTTCTTAATCTTCTCGGTGTGAGCATTAATCTTATACTCGACCCATTACTTCTTATGGTATTTAAGCTCGGTATCGGCGGTGCCGCCTTTGCAACACTTATTGCAAAGATTCCTAGTGCCATCGTTGCATATATTGCATTACGAGGCAATAATCAGCTTATCCGTATTGATTTTAAAGGTTTTAAGTTTGAAAAGTCCAAAGCACTGTCAATATTAAAAATTGGTCTTCCTACAGCCATTGGCGGAAGCACGATGCAGTTTGGATTCCTTCTTATGACCAAAAATGTCAACGCCTATGGTACTATAGCTACTACAGCTTACGGTATCGGCAATAAGATTAACAGCATTATTACTATGCCGGCTAACGGTATCGGTTCAGCTATCTCAACTATTGTTGGACAGAATTTCGGTGCCAATAATATAAAGAGAGCTGACAAATCATATCACATAGCTTTAAGAATAGGTGTTGCATTTTTATTTATATGTGGTATGATACTTTCAAGACCATTTGTAGCAGAGCCAATTGTACGTTTTTTCACGTCTGATGAGGCCGTAGTTCCACTTGCAACAAATTTTTTATCAATTATGGCAATTTGCTGCTGGACAAATTCATTTTATAATGTTACAATGGGTATGTTTCAGGGTTCAGGTCATACCATGATTACCATGGCAGTTGATGCATCAAGAATCTGGATATTCAGATTTTTGACACTTTGGATATGTTCATCTGTACTTGGTATGGGCGTTGAAAGCGTATGGTATGCCGTAGTAGTTAGTAATGCTACATCAGCATTACTCCTATATATTTTATATTGGACTGGAATATGGAAGCGCCGCACTGTCAATATTGACAAAGATAGTGATTGCGCACCTGAAACAATTTAATATGCCATTTTCCCCTATTTCGATAGAACTCCGGTTACGCATCCCCCCTCAGTGTTGCCGGAGTTCCTTTTTATTATATAATAAAAACAATATATTATATAATAAAATAATGAACGTTATAGTATATTATTATAAATGAACAAATATAGAAAAATATAAAAAACAGGCGGATTGGTGTGTTCTGTATAATCAAAACACACCTGACCGCCTGTTTTTTATAGAAATCAAATAATCAGATTGATATGCTGTATAATAAATTAATTTATTTTTATACAACTGCTGCCACATATTTTATTAAGTCATATAAAGGCTTAATATTTTATTAAGACATATAAAGGCTTATCTTATATAATTCGTCTTAACCTTTGCTTCTGCTTCCGGTGCTTCTATTCCGGCCTGCTTTCCTGCCTCAATGCATTTTAACATCCAGACCATATTCTTTCCTAATATACGCATTGTCTGCACACCCTCTTCATCCTTCATAACTTCCTCTGGTGTACTTCCATGTACCATATTCCAGTAATTGCTTGTTATAATCGGCATCTGTGCAAATGCAGGGTGTTTCATTAACTGGTCAAGAGCCGCTGTTGCTCCGCCTCTTCTGCAGCTTGCTATACATGCTGCCGGCTTATGTGCCATAGGATAACCTGCATAGAATAATCTGTCCATAAATGATGTTATCGCTCCTGATGCTGATGCATAATGCACAGGAGTTCCAAATACTATCGCATCTGCTTCTTTAGCCTTTAATATTCCCTCATTTACAGAATCCTCTGTGTATACACACTGGTGATTGCCATTCTTTGAACAGACTCCGCAGCCCATACAGCCCTTTACAGGTTTAGTTCCTACATGGAATATCTCTGTTTCTATTCCATTTTTTTCAATCTCATCTGCTATAAGCTTAAGTGCTGTATATGTACAGCCTTCTTTTTTAGGACTTCCGTTAATTAATAATACTTTCATTTCAACCTCCATTCGGATGACTTTTATTCTGTCACAGATAATTTCTTAACATAATCTGCAGCCTGAATCATCCTGATAATTATATTTTTAAAAATTCACCCGCTAATCCTGCTTAGAACCGCCAGTCAGCTCTGCTGACTTTTTATATCTGCGGTTCTGCAATCCTCGCAAAGCGTATATCCCAGCCGGAAATTGAACTCCGACTGAGACAATATTGTTCCCCTCACTATAAAGAAAGGGGCATCTCAGAATGAGATATATACATATAATCTTTACAGGCTCTGTAATGTGATATCATTGCTTTTCACTAAGTTTTTTTATAAAGATTAGCATTATCACAATTCCTGCAAGACATACTATACTTCCAAAACCGGGATATAATGATATCTCCATACTGTTTCCCAGTACATTTTTTCCGTTTACCATTATTAACAATACCTGTATAATATAAGATATTGCTGATATAAGCAGCACATACCATGCAGCCTTATATACTCTTATGCATACAAGTACTGCTGCAACAGCCGCCGCTAATACACACAGCTTTCCAAATATTCCGCCAGCCATATAGCCGGTAAACAGGTTTCCCTGACTTAACTTTCCAACATCACCTTTTACACCCCAAAAACTAAGATATGAGCCGATAAACAGTAATATAGCACCTCCCAGTGCTGCTATTACCCTGTTGTCCGACATTATTGAATCAAATAAAGCACTTGTCTGGACAGATTCCTGCGGTGTGTCATTTTCTGACCCTGAATCATCCTCTGCCTCTTTTCTCTTTTCATCATCCAATTGTTTTTTTTCTGATATAACATTATGAAATATTATATCTTTATCATTATCCGAAATATTATTATATGCTTCTTTCCCATCAGAAGCCTCTTCATATTCTTCATCATATTCTTCTATATGAATATCTGTATTAACCTCTTCTTTATCCATTCTTTCATTGTCTGATATATTGTGAGGTTTATTCTTATTATGTGGCTTTTTATATTTCATATAAATCTCCATTCCGCAGGCATTTTCTAATACTGGAGAAATCGCGAGCCAAATATCAGATTTGACTCTGCGATAAAGGCTGCTTTGTGACGCCTGCGGCACAAAGAGCCAATTCACTTATGAACTTTTTTACACTATTTCTCCATTTTTCTTTATATATCTGCTATGGTCATTCTTACATATCTATATAAATGGTAACAGCTTTATATTATTTTATATCTATATATTTTATCAACTATGCCATTGAAATACAATATACAGCTAAATTTTTTCACATATATATCCGATTAATATTATAAATAAGCAACTATTTACAGGCATATTTATAAAATTAAGTTATAAGCTAAACTGTTAATATGTAAGATAATTTTACTATAATCTTTTATCTGTAGCTTCTTACGTTCATTATGTATAATTTTTATCTGCATAACTTTTTTATATGTATAGCTTTTTATCTGTGATATGATGCCGGTATCATATCATATTATGTACCTAATGACGATACATCAGATTATTAATGTTAATATATTTTCATGTGCTGATTATTATTATTAATGTATTTTCATGTACTGATTATCAATATTAATGTATTTTCATGTGCTGATTATTATTATTAATATATTTTCATTGTATTGATTAATTAAGTCTATATATTTTTATAATACCTGTTAATATTGTTAAAATACCGGCAGATTGGAGATTATTATGGATATAAACAGTATTAATTCACTATACCAGACAACTTCTAACACCTCGTCTGTAAAGACCGGAAAAACTTCTTCTGACAGTACAGAAACTACTTCTTCTAAATCTGCTTATTCAGGTGCGGCCGCAGTATATGAGGCTTCTGATTCTTCTAAGACAGCATCTGATGCCGGAACTGTCAAAGTTAAAAGAGATAATTCTGCAATTATTGCACAGCTTAAATCTGATGCAGAAACAAGAATGTCTCAGATGCAGTCCCTTGTAACACAGATGTTTAAAAAGCAGGGAACTGCTATTGGAACAGCAGATGATATGTGGAAAATGCTTGCAAGCGGCAAATTTACTGCCGATGCCGATACAATAGCGCAAGCTAAAAAAGATATTTCCGAAGACGGATATTGGGGTGTTTCACAGACTTCCGACAGAATATTCTCATTTGCACAGGCTCTGGCAGGTGATGATAAGGATAAGATGCAAAGCATGGTTGAAGCCTTTAAGAAGGGCTTTTCAGAAGCAACCAAAGCATGGGGAACCAAACTTCCTGACATATCTAATGATACATATAATGCAGTAATGGACAAATTTGATAACTGGTTTAAAGAGGCAGACGGCGAATAATTTGTATTTATTGTAATAAGTACAAAAATAACAAAGAAGGGCATTTTATTTTGCAATAGACGTATAAAAGCTAGGTACTTCTAAGATGAGCTAAACTTTTATAGTATTATCGCAAAATAAAATACCCTTCTTTGTTATTTTTAATTTACTATAATATCCTATTTTAAACTTTTATATTATTGAAATTACATCAGCCAGCAGTCTGAATTATACCACATAAACAACAGCCATATTTCTGCCGCTGCAAAAAATATCAGTATTATCCACTTCAGGACTTTTAACCTGCCAGTCATATTGGTTAATAAGTCATATAACCCTATAAATGCCACATATGAGCCTGCTGTGAACCGGCATGTACTCATTACATGTGATGTAAGTGCTATCATTAATGATAATATTCCAAATGCTGCCATTGAATAATATTTTTTGTATATCATGTATCCATACAATACAAGTATTCCTATACAGAACCATCCCATATATGTATATCTTGGCTCTATCTGACCTGTACATGCTTTCCATAATACTCCTATGATTGGAAAATATTCATCCTCTCTCCATGCTATCTGTACATTTTTATAAGCCCAAGGATCTCCACAGAAAAATCTTAAAAATGTCATGTAGCAGAATGCCCCTAACGGGCATAAAAGAACTGACAATATCTTATACGGTGTCCTAAGCATTACCTTTATAAAATTCTTAATTCCGGCAATACTTATTCTTTCACCGTTATTAATATCCATATACAGTTCTATTATAAGAGAAAATACAAGTATACAGCCCACAATTCTCGTTCCGCTTGCAAGTGCCGCCATTATTCCTGCACGCAGGTATTTTTTCTTTGCACTGAAATAGAAAAACAATGCTATAAACATAACAAATGCCGCTTCTGTATACATAGATGCAAAATAAAATGAATATGGTCCTGCAAGCATTAATATTACAAGGAGCATACCATCATCATCCCTTACTGCCTGTGACAGCCTCTCAAGACGGCTTCCATCATTTACCGCACCTGGACATACTAACTTTATGCTTCTTGCTTTTATTACACGAAGATATTTTACCGCAGTAAATGCTGCTATAAATATACATACATTTGACACGAGCATGCCGGTAACATATGTATCCAGCTTCCAGAATGTCAGGCCCTTAACAATCTGACACATAATCACATATACCGGAAAAAACGCCCAGTTGGCCTGAGGGTCTGTATCCAGCGGGAATGTATATCCATTATTTACCATGAAATAATATCTTTTTGCATCCCACTGGTTCATAAGAAATGATATTGACCTGTCAGTACCCATATTAAGGTTATATATTATCATCAATATAAGCATTAAAAATCTCGATGCCGCCATAATGAATAATATCTTCAAAAATAATGCAGCATTATCATTTTCACGATAAATTCTTTTTAATCGTTCCATTTATCCTCCATGTTTTAATTATCAGAATAACTGAATAATCCGTATAATTATCTGATAAATCAATGCCGGTACTGCTGCTATAACAGGTATTAAAAACATTGCTACAACCACTGCATTAAGAAGCTGGAAATATACAAATTCTCCACAATATTTGAATATATTTGGTACATTTATCTTCTTGAAATGATTAATAACCACGCAGAGTATTGTAATAATAAGCACTGCAAGTGATATTATAAGTCCTTCTTTTCTTCCTTTCGGATCAAATGTCATCTGTATAGTATTATCACCTGCATATATATTCACCCCTGTAAAAAGACCTGCAATTTCTCTTACCTTAGCTGTCTTACCATTAACTGTAACTTTCCAGTTATCACTATATATTACAGGAATAATTGCATAATTCTTAGATGCACTTCCCTTTAAAGTAACCGTAAGTGAATTATTTGTATATGATACATTACATTCATCCTTCTGTTTTGTCTCACACATTGCTTTCATCTTATCCATGTTAAGCTTTGCAATTGTTGTCTCACTTACTTTCATATACCAAGGGTCGTCATATACTACCTTTACATTTACAGTTTCATTATTAAAGCAGCCAAGATATACAAGGTTATTGTTATAATCCGTAAAGTATGCCGTATTATTTACATCTCCTAATGTAGGTATGTTTACTTCTTCTCCATTTACATAGATATGCATTGAACTTATAAGCCATGAACAGTTGGCATCACTGTTTCTGTTATTGATATCAACAATACTCATATATAATGCTTCATTGCCATCTACTGTAAGCTCATATTCGGCTGTTGTAGATGTCTTGCTTATAGAGTAAGGCACACCTGTCACGAGTTCTTCCTTATCTCCTGTTATTGCTTTATACATAGCATTATGCATTGTCACCCAGTTACCGTTCATATTTTCTGTTGCTATCGAATTATCTACAGCTATTGCAAATGGCAGCTGGTAATTAGCCGTATATACGCTATAATCACCGGATGTATTCTTATATGTATACATAGTACTGTCAAGTGGAAGCTGGTTTACAGCCTCTGTAACATGAATTAATGCATTTGTAAATACTGTTCCGCCTGAATCTAACAGCCATAAGAAATATTTTGAATATCCCCATCTTTTTGCATAGCTTTGTGTATCTGACTGAAGTGCTGCCGTAAAGCTTGATAATGCACCTCTTCTTAATATAAGCGGATAGTTGGCATTAAGGCTTATATCAGGATTAATAATTCTGTCTGTAGCAGACTCCGTAAGCCCGAGAGTATCATATACTTCGTTGGCATCCTGTACATAATCACCCACCTGATAATCCTCATATGTGTAGAACTTTGGTGGTCCTATAAGTGCATATGCACCTATAAATAATTCTACAAATACAAGTACAACAACATGCCTGCAATTAAGGTCATCCCCCTCCTTACCAAGTCTTATAATATACATTACTGTAAGGACAATAAAGATAATTCCAAAGAAGATGATTGCTATAATCTCATTATTATCAGGTATTAAATTGTAGCCAATTGCATATGCAATACAGACAACAGCTGCAAATATTAACTGCTTCTTTATAAGTGACTTATCTGTTTCTCTGTCACGATACATCTTTTCTGCATAATACGATGCAACTGATATCAATGTAAATGCAATTAAATAACCATTTCTTAACGAATAACCGTTATATGAACCAAAATGCCACATAAGGTTAGTTCCCTGAACTATAACAGGAATTACCACAAGTGCTGTCGTAAGAAGCATTGTAATTGTCTTGCGTCTTTCTATACTCCAGTACTTACGCACTCCTGCCACAATTATTGCAATTACAAAAGACAGACCGAAAAACATCATCCATCTCTGGAATGCAGCCATAGTTCCATCAGATATAATTGCACTTGTAATCCAGCCCTTGTACTGGTCTAACAGGCTTGTGCCTGAACTTCCTCTTTGCGAGCTTGAAAGCTGCATCATAACAGGAATAAGCACAAAACATGAAAGTCCCATACCTGCCACGGTTCCTATTCCGAGATTCCATATCTGATGCTTCCATTTTTTCTTCTGCTCACTTGTAAGAATATATATACCGCTAAGCATAAATATATATATAAGAGACATAGCTCCCAGATAATAATTCATTATAAACATGAGTGCAAGCATTATAATATAGAAAAGCTTCTTTCCCTGCTTCATCATATTCTCAAATGCAAGCATTAATAATGGAAATACAGCTACAACATCCATCCATGGTGTAAAGCATGAACCATATAATATTACATATCCCGAGAGTGAAAACATTACTGCAAATATTGTCTTTAAGCAGTCCTGAAGCCTTGCAAATTTGCTATCAAGATATATGTACATCGTCACTGACATACATACCATCTTTAATGCCGTAAGAATCGAAATACTCTCAAGTATAAGATTCCTTGGAATTAAATAAAGTAAAAGATTAAACGGACTTAACATAGTAAATGCCGATATACTCATGGAAACATTAGTTCCCAGCCCTGTATACCAGTCGAACCATATTGAAGCATTCCCATGCATCCAGTCCCACAGATGTGCATACAACGGTGCCACCTGCTGCATATTATCAAAATAATCTATTCTGTTGCTTCCAAATGGCCATATACCTTTAAATATCAGTGTAAATATTACAACTCCCAGTGTTATTAATCCCGGAATGGCACAATTCTTGATTTTTCCGGTAAGCGTACTTTTTTCTTTCATACAACTCCTTATTACATTACTATACTATATATATTAAATATATTCTAAGTGTTTAATCATGTGAATTTATATACTAATCCTCATTTATGAACTTTGGAAAATAATCGCATCAGCATTATTTTTCACACTAAATATTTCTCTTTAAAAGATTACAACATATACAACTATTAACCCAGCTTCGTACTCCATAAATTAAAACTGCAGTTATCCGCTTCAAATCTTATTGTGACAAGTCTATCATTCTCTATTGCAGATGTCTTAAATGTATATGTTCCTTTACCTTCAAACATTCCTGCATATGTATCATTAATATATACTTTAACATAACCCTCTCCGGTAAAGTTCTTTATTTCTGCCGTATAATCTGCATCATATATTATTCCATCAGTCTTTGGCAGATAGTATATATATGATGTCGTATTATCATTAACACTTCCCTCATACTGCTCTTCCTGCCAGCCCTTACCCTTGCGGCGGCATACTGTATAAGTTACATCCTGTCCGTTCCTGTCCTTAAGACCTGTGCATATCTCTTCTGTTCCCGGCTTATAAGACAATCTGCCATATCCTGGCCAGTCTGATAATTCATGTGTTATATAATACATTCTGTACTCAATACCAACATCGGGATGGCTTCCCCACCATAAAACTACAAGATAGAATATGACAAGTATGGCAGATATAATATAGGCTGTCATTTTAAGCCATTTTTTTTTATTATGATTATTCTCTTTGTTATTACTCATTAAATCACCACTATACATGTGTAACTATACATTTACCATTTCCTGATATTGTTACTGTTCTCTTTCCGGCACTGATAAAGAAACTGTCACCTGCCTTATATGACATGCTCTCTCCACTTGCTTCTTCAGTAATAGTACCCTCACCTGCAATAAATAATACTGAAATGAATGAAGCTTCATCGACTACAAGCTTAACTTCCTTAAATATCTCATACTTGAAACATTCAAAATATTTACACTGTACGAGTCTTTCCTGTGAATAATTCTCATTTTCTTCAAGCATTACTTCACTGTTATTGTCCTTTACATATGCTTTGGTATCTACAACATCCAGTGCCTTTGCCACATGCAGCTCTCTTGGATTACCGAACTTATCTCTTCTGTCATAATCATACATACGGTATGTACTGTTAGAGTTCTGCTGTATCTCGCATATTAATATGCCCGCTCCGATTGCATGTATAGTTCCGGCCTTAACCATTACTACATCACCCGGCTTTACATCTATTCTGTTAAGTACTTCTGTAATTGTATTATTCTTAATTCTCTCTTCTATCTCTTCTTTGGATACTTCCTTTGAAAGTCCGCAATACAGATAAGAATCCGGCTCACAGTCGATTACATACCACATTTCGTTCTTGCCATATTCACCTTCATTTTCAAGGGCATACTCATCATCAGGATGTATCTGTATAGACAACGCCTGCTTGGCATCAATAAACTTAATAAGTACAGGAAATCTGTCCTGTGCCTGACACTTCCAGCCCAATGCCTCTTTGCCTATAATTGACAGATAATCATTAAATAACATTCCCTTATATCTGCCTGTTGCAATACGGCTCTGTCCGTCAGGGTGCGCTGATAATTCCCAGCTTTCACCTATAACATCATAGTCACATTTCTTGCCAAATACTGTTCTTAACTTAGTTCCACCCCACAGATTATCCTTAAATGCAGGGTCAAGCTTTACAATAGGTGTATTCTTTTCAACTATATAATTTTCTTCTGTATCGGAATTATTATATATCTTGACCATATCATTTTCAGATATTGTTTCACCTATGCCTATCTCAATAATTACAACATTCTTATCGGTCTTATTAGCAACCTTGTGCTTCATTCCTATTGGTACAAATACACTTTCATACTTATGATAGTCCTGTGTATCATTACCCAGTGTGATTGTTGCTGTCCCCTCCACTACAGCCCAGTGTTCACTTCTGTATTCATGCTGGTGCAGGTTCATGCTCATCCCCGGAAATACTGTAACCTTCTTAACTTTATATCCTTCAGAATATGTAAGAAGCTCATGTATTCCCCACTCTCTGTACGATAATCTGTTATAGTCAAAATATGTCTTATATTTTTCTGAATTATCCTGAATTATATTCTTAATTCCATCTACATTATCCTTAGAAGAAACATATACGGCATCCTCTGTATTAACAACTACAACATCCTTAACATCATTAGTTACAACTAACTGTCTGTTTGCACTATTAATTACAGTTACATTATCACAGTCATTTTTAATTACATAGTCATTATGTGACACACTTGTATTTTCATCAAGGTCTGATACATTGCCGACATCTTTCCATCTGATATGTGCTTCTACCACCTTAATATCCGGTTTGCTTTCAAGAATAAACTTTTCTATGCTTCCCTCCGGAATATCCTTCATTACCTTTTCAGAAAACTTAACAGTTCTTCTTATTGCAGGCACTCTTCTTTTGGCACTGCGGCATGTATTATAAAGTTCCGGTGCATACTCCTTTGCAGCATTGAGCATATCTCCGGCACGGTATATAAGCATACCACTGTTCCATAAGAAACCGTCATCATAACCGAAATTCTGCTCATCACCTAATTTAATCTTCTCTATAAACTTAAGAACATTCTGTTCCTGTCTTAGAATATATCCATAATTGACATTAGCCTTGCCCGGTTTAATACCGATTGACACGATATTCCCCTCCTTTGCAAGTTCTTTTGCCTCAATTATGGCATCCTTATATTCTGAGCCCTCGATTAAGTTATCTGCCGTTACAGTAAATATAAGCTCTGACTGATTATATAACATGCTTCCAAGCATAATAGCTGCTGCCGTACCCTTGGAATTACCTTCAAGAATTACTCTGTACTTAAGGCTCTGAAAAGCCTTCATCTGACCGTTTACAATATTTCTATAAGCTTCCTTTGTAACAATGATAAACTCATCACAAAATGGCATATTCCTTACAACGGTCTCCTGAAGCAGTGAACGTCCTTCCTTAATATTCATAAACTGTTTAGGATAATTCTTCCTCGACAGCGGCCATAAGCTGTCACCACTTCCACCTGCCAATATTACACACTTCATAATAAACCTCATTTCCACTCTTAACTGAATGTTGGTATCATATCATTTATTTGTTAATTTTCTGTGTTCTTACTATCAAAATTAATTCTTTCTTCTTCAACGACCAGCGGTCTGTTCATAAGTCTCTTATTAATACTTAATATATATTCGCCCATAAGTCCGATAAATACAAGCTGCAATGATCCCATAAAACATACAATCAATATAAGTGGTACCATCCCCGCCTGAAAACGATTCCAATACATAAGTTTCATTATAAAATATATAATTGCAATAACTACACTTGCAAAGCATGATATAGCACCTACAAATGTAGCAAGTCTTAAACCAATCTTAGTATAAGATGTAAAGCTTAACATCGCAGCATCATATAATGTATAGAAATTATTATGTGTCTTTCCTGCCCTTCTCTGCGGCTGTGTATATTCTATCTCTGTTCTTTTAAAACCTAATTCTCCGACTATTCCCCTGATAAATGGAATCGGATCCTTTAAATCCCTTAATACTTTTACAAATGACTTATCATACAGTCCAAAACCTGTAAACTGTTCAATCTGTTCTACTGATGACATCTTCTTGATAAGCTTGTAATAACATGCACGTAGAAAATACATTATTGGATTTTCTTTACTCTTAGTCTTTACAGCACATACAATCTTATATCCCTCTTCCCACTTTGCTACAAGCTCTGGTATTAATTCTATAGGATCCTGAAAATCTGCACATACCGGAATTGTACAATCACCCTCTGTCTGTAATATACCATAATATGGTGAATTAAACTGTCCAAAGTTCTTTGCATTAAATATCGCTTTAATTTTGTGATTTTTTTCACAAATCTGTCTTAACTTAACCCTTGTCGTATCTGTTGAATCATTATCTATAAACAGAATCTCATAATCATATTGTGGAAGATCCTTAGCAAACATATCTATTAATGCTTCGCTTATAGGTATAACATTTTCTTCCTCATTATAACAAGGTACCATTATGCTTATTTTTTTCATTACTTTGAATTACCTTTCATATTCATCTTGCACCATTCAACAGTTTCTTTAATTCCCTGTCTGAAAGTATATTCAGGCTTAAATCCTGTATCACGTGTAAGTTCTTCTATATCTGCACAAAGATACATAACCTGCTTGTCTGAATATGGAATCTCTCCATATCCTATACCGGCCTCCTTATTGACTGCATCTTTGATATTTTCTATATAATCCTTAAGCTGACTTACCTGACCGCTTCCTATACAATAAGTCTTTCCATTTATACCACTCTTACCTATAAGATACATAGCAAGTGCCGCATCCTTGGAATACAGGTAATCCCACATCTGTTCTCCCCTTGTGCATGACGGCTTTTCACCTCTTAACAGCTTATATATGGTACTCATTACCATTGTATTCTCACCATCATATGGTCCATATATGCTTAATATCCTTGTCCATACATGTCTTATGCCTTCCTGCTCACATAGTACTCTTGTCATCTGTCCGGCACATAACTTTGCCATTCCATATCCATTTTCAGGAAATGCAGGAACCTTTGCATTTAACTTTCCCTCATATCTTCCATACTCCGCCTGTGAACCAGCTCCTACAAATGCTTCACAGCCAAGTAAAGCCGCAGCCTTCACTGCATCAAGCGCATATTTTACATTCAGGTTCTGACCGTACATATTGTTACGGCTGTTGCCAAATGTTCCATCCCATCCAAAATGATAGAACACATCTGCCGGTCCCTCTATCATGTCAGCAAGCCTGTCCAGATTACACAAGTCACATTCGACCTTTGTAATCATATCATTAACAGGTATTCTGTCTGCTCTCTTAGAGCCGGGTCTTACTACCGCCACGACCTCTACGCCTTCTTTTATAAGTCTGTCAATTAATGCTATACCTATAGCCCCGGTCGGCCCGGTAATAACTGCTCTTTTCATACTAACCCCATTCCGCAGGCATTCTAATATCTAGTACATCTCAGACCAAATGTCAGATTTGGTTCTGCGATAAGGGCTGCTTTGTGACGCCTGCGGCACAAATAGCCGTGTGATAAAATAAGCCATTGAGCTTATTTTTTACACTATCCTCATTTTTCCGGCAAATTTATTTTTAATATACGACAAATATACACACCTGCGGTTTTTCTCTGTAATTGCTGTTTATCAGCCTCATAGACAAACGGCTGTATGGGAAATTATCATTTTAAATAATTTCCCATACAACTATTATACTTCTCTTTGATATATTATGATATCGGATCGATTATCATATTCTTTCTGAATTCATCCCTGTCAAGAAATGGAGCAAGATCCTCAAGTGGAGGTGATACAAGCGTTCCATCCTCTAATCTCTTTGTTGATGACTTCGGCTCAAAATTCTGTTCTGTGGATACAAATATCTCACATATAACAGGTCCTTTCATGCCAAGTGCTTTATCAATTGTCTCATCCAGCTTATCATTGCCATCACAGCTAAGATACGGATATCCATATGCAGGTGCGAGCTTTGACATATCAGGGAAACTCAAATCTCCGCTTTGTGGTCCAATGCCTACAAAATTCTTATTAAACAGATTAGTCTGTGTCTGTCTTATTGAATGATATCCCTGATTATTAATTAAGAATATCTTAATTGGCATCTTATGATGAATAACGGTCTGAAGTTCCTGAATATTCATCTGAATACTTCCATCACCGGTTACAAGGATTATGTCCTTTACCGAATCATCTGTAAGGCTTCTTCCATATAATGCTTTATCGCCATGCTCTGCAACTGCTGCACCTATAGCTGCCGGAAGGTCATAGCCCATTGAAGCTATCGCAGAATTAATGATAAATCTCTGATCCTTCTTAATAACGTATGCATGGCTTCCCACAACACATGCAGAACCGTTTCCGACAACTGTTACCTGTCCTTCGCTTAGACGGCTGCTTAATTCTTTAATAAATGCATATACATTGGCATGGTTCTTATCTTCATAATGCTTAGGAAGCACTACAGGATAATTCTTCTTCCACTGCTGGCATCTTTCAATCCAGTCATTGCCTGTAAATACCTTTTCACCGGTCTTTTCAAGACGTGCTGCCATTTTTTCAAGAAGTTCCTTAGCATCTGCCCATACAGGCATATCTACGTGAAGTGTAGGCTTTTTCATCTCATCTTCACATACATCATTCATTATAACATAAGCCTCTCTTGCCCATGTCTTCCAGTTATAACCGACCTGCCTTATGCTAAGTCTGTTACCAATGGCAAATACAAGATCAGAATTCTGTACAGCAAAATTACCAGCCCTGTCACCCATAATTCCGCCTCTTCCTACATAGAGCGGATGTTCATCATATATCTCATCTATACTGTCCCAGCCTGTAGCAACAGGAATATTAAGAAGTTCAACAACCTTCTTGAAGCTCTCATAACCGCCTGATATACGGATACCATTTCCTGCATATAACACAGGACGTTTGGCATTTTTAATCTTATCTATAATCGCATCCACCTGTTCATCTGTCACATGTGGTGCAAGCTGTGCTTCATATTCAGCAGGGTCGAAGCCCTCTAGTTCATCTGTATCTACATAAAATCCCTGAAAATTCACAGGTATATCTATCCAGCATGGTCCCGGTCTTCCTGTTGTAGCAATATACAACGCCTTCTCCATGCAATATCTTATCTGCTTAGGGTCTGTTACCATCTGTGCATACTTTGTCATAGCGGCAGCCGACTTAGTAATATCAAATTCCTGATCACCCATAGCTCTTATATTAAGTCCTGTACTTCTCGCAGTTGTATCATAACGCACCTGACCCGATATAACAAGCATAGGAATAGAATCCAGATATCCGCCAACAACACCTGTCATCGCATTAGTTCCACCAGGTCCTGTTGTTACACATAATGCTGCAATCTTATTGTGTATTCTTGCATAGCTTTCTGCTGCAATTGCACAAGCCTGTTCATGGTGGTTATATACACATGTAAGGCCTTTCTGATGTCCCAGACTGTCATTAAGATGCATTGCACCTCCACCAGTTACAGTGAAAGCATGTGTTATTCCATTATCCACAAGAAATTGTGATACATAATCAGATACTTTAATTTTCATAGTAATCTCCATTCCTATAATTATAAAAAAGCAGAGGTTGTTTATTAATTCTTGGTGTATTGCCATAGATGCCTGTTATACAAGTCTCTAGCCGTTACAGCCGGAATTAATCGACAACCTCCGCCATCTGCAATATACACCCGGTTTTTAACAAATATTAACTAATATTATTTAGTTTTCTGTCTGTATGCCCAGAATTTGTTAATTATAAAATTAAGTGGTATCGATACTATCATATTGAGAAACCAGCCCATATTGCTTGAAAATGTTGCCTTATCTCCAAGAAAACCAATATGTATTCTGGCAAAAAATGCAATGATTGGCTCACAATACTGTGCAATATCTATTACATTTACCCACAAGAATAATAATACATTACTTAAAAATAATCCTGTAAATGCATATGCTGTATATGTCTTTAGTAAGGTCTTCCACCATACTCTGTGTTCGGCATTCTTATCTTCCTTGAATACAAATACATTCTGTAACATAAATGCCCAGAATACACTTATAACCCAGCTTACAATACTTGCAAGCAGCCATATTCCCGGAAAAAATACCTGATTAAAAAGAAAGTATATAAGACCTGATACAATTGTATTCGATACACCTACAAGTCCAAACTTAATAAACTGTATAAATATACTCTTAAAGCTTTCTTTTTGCTTTTCTTCTTTTACCTGTTGATTATTGTCCACATTATCCTCATTTCTGATGCTTTAAAATTACTGATTCACAGCCTCAATAATTGTCTTAGCCATGTAATCAATCATCTCATCTGTCATTCCAGGATATACTCCTACCCAGAATGTATCATTCATGATTCTGTCTGTATTATCAAGTCCGCCTACTACTCTGTAGCCTTCGCCTGTAGCTCTCATCTCATCAAAGCATGGATGCTTGATCAAGTTACCGGCAAAGAGGTTTCTTGTCTGTACTCCATGTCCTTCCACATATTCAACTACCTTGTTTCTGTCAAGACCTTCCTTAACTGTTATAAGGAATCCAAACCAGCTTGGACGTGAGTTTTCACATGGTACCGGTAATATTATCTTATCTTCAACTGCTTCAAGCGCTTTTCTTAATCTGTCAAAGTTATGTCTTCTTCTTTCAACAAATGAAGGGAACTTCTCTAACTGCGCTACGCCTACGGCTGCCTGCATATCTGTTGCCTTTAGGTTATAGCCGAAATGTGAATATACATACTTGTGGTCATATCCTAATGGAAGCTCACCATACTGCTTGTCAAATCTGTGTCCGCACAGGTTATCCTTTCCTGATGGACATATACAGTCACGTCCCCAATCCCTGAATGAACGGATGCACTTGTTAAGAAGTGGATTGTCAGTATATACGGCACCACCTTCACCCATTGTCATATGATGTGGAGGGTAGAAGCTTGATGTTCCTATATCACCAACTGTTCCTGTAAACTTCTCTTCTCCGTGGAATGTATACTTAGAACCGAGTGCATCACAGTTATCCTCTACTAACCAGAGATTGTGCTTATCACAGAATTCCTTAACTGCTGTAAGGTCAAACGGATTGCCGAGTGTATGGGCTATCATTACTGCCTTGGTCTTATCTGATAATGCAGCCTCAAGCTTTGTAACATCAATATTATACTGTGGAATTGTAACATCTACAAATACCGGTACCGCGCCGTACTGTATTGCAGGTGTAACCGTTGTTGGAAATCCTGCTGCAACAGTTATAACCTCATCGCCTCTTTTTATTCTTCTGTCACCAAGAAGCGGTGATGTAAGTGCCATAAATGCATTTAAGTTGGCTGATGAACCTGAATTGACTACAGATACATACTTAACATTAAGATATTCGCCGAACTTCTTTTCAAATTCATCTGTATAATGGCCTGCCGTAAGCCAGAACTCAAGTGCCGAATTAACGAGATTCTTCATCTCAGCACTGTCATATACACGGCTTGCATATGAGATTCTGTCGCCCTCCTTATACTTCTTCTGATTGTGATACTTCTTACAGTACTCATCTACTATGCCAAGTATCTCTTCTCTTGCTTCTAATTCATTCTTATTATCAAACATTCGTGATAATCCTTTCTTTCACATAAATATATTTTATAGATTAATTAATATAAACTTATTATTATACTGCTGACAAATGATTTTTAAGGAAATATTTCTTTATCAATGTCTTAAAATGTCAGTCCGAATATTCTATAAAAACAACATTGCATAAATACAAATATTGTATAAAGGCAAATATTGTATAAAGACAAATATACGGCAAAGACATATATTCTATTGTATACACATTAATACCGGCTATGCCTCAAAAAATTCTGCAATCTCATCATCCATAGTCTTTACTACATCTCCACCAGCTGCATAGACCTTTGCCCATTCAACCGACTTACCTATTGCCATATCAAAGTTCCAGCGCGGCTTCCAGTTAAATACAGTCTTTAACTTAGAGCAGTCTAACTTAAGGAAATTAGCCTCGTGAGGACCTCCATCATACTTATTAATCCACTTAAGACCCTCTCCCCACTTATTACAGAAGGTATCCACAAGATCTCCTGTTGTAATACAGTCACTCTCATCAGGTCCCACATTATAAAAGCCAGCGTAACTCCTATCCCCATACTGCTTCATTGCTATTAAAAGATATGCCGCAAGCGGCTCTAATACATGCTGGTATGGTCTTGTCGAATGTGGATTACGGACAATTATATCCTCTTTCTTAATCGCTGCCCTTACACAGTCAGGTACAATTCTGTCATTGGCAAAATCACCACCGCCTATAACATTGCCGGCTCTTGCCGTAGATACCGCAACTTCCATATCATTAAAAAATGAATTGATATAGCTGTGTGTTACAAGCTCTGAACATGACTTGCTGTTAGAATATGGATCATAACCATCGAGTGGTTCATTCTCCCTGTAGCCCCATTCCCATTCATTATTCTTATATACCTTATCAGTTGTTACATTAAGAAATGACTTTACACATGGGTTAAGCCTTACACATTCGCATATATTAACAGTTCCCATTACATTAGTCTCATATGTGTATACCGGGTCTTTATACGAATCCCTTACTATAGGCTGGGCTGCAAGGTGAAATACAACCTCAGGCTGTGCCTTTTTAAATACTTCTTTAAGATGTGCAAGGTCTCTTATATCCCCTATTACAGAATCCATCTTATCCTCAACATCTGCCATTCCAAAAAGATTAGGCTCTGTAGGCGGTGTCAGTGAATATCCTGTCACCCTGGCTCCTGCATTAACAAGAATTCTTGTAAGCCATGTTCCCTTAAAACCTGTATGTCCTGTTATAAGAACGCTCTTACCCTTATAAAAACTCAAGTCCATAATTATCTCTCTTTCTTAATTCCATATTCTATAATTATGCCATGAGAATTAACAAATATTTTAACCCTCATATCTGATTATTATGTTATATAGTCCGATGCTTTATTTAATATCAGATTATTCCCATGACTTCCATGGCGCCTTGCCGGTCTGCCATAACTCTTCGAGCTTTTCCATCTCTCTTTTAGTATCCATGCACTGCCAGTAGCCGTTATGCTTATATGCCTTAAGTTCTCCTAACTTTGCACATGTCTCAAGCGGTTCTTTCTCAAATACTGTTGAATCTCCATCTATAAAGTCAAATATCTTTGGCTCTAATACCATATATCCCGCATTAATTCTGCTTCCGTCAGAATCATTCTTCTCTCTGAATGAACGTATTGTATCATTATCGTCAATATCAAGTACACCGAATCTCTGGCCTACACTTACAGATGTCATTGTTGCTATCTTTCCATGCTTTTTATGAAATTCCACAAGGTCATTAATATTAACATCGCACACGCCATCTCCATATGTAAGCATGAATGTCTCATCTCCTACATACTTCTGTATTCTCTTTACACGTCCGCCTGTCATTGTATTAAGTCCTGTATCTACAAGTGTTACCTTCCATGGCTCTGAGAAATTATTGTGTACTGTCATCTTACCTCCATTTGCAAAGTCAAATGTAACATCAGAATTATGAAGTGCATAATCTGCAAACCATTCCTTTATCACATACTGCTTATATCCGCAGCAGATAATAAAATCATTATATCCATAGTTAGAATATTCCTTCATAATATGCCATAAAATCGGCTTTCCACCTATCTCTATCATTGGCTTTGGTTTTAAATGGCTCTCTTCACTTATTCTCGTTCCAAATCCACCTGCAAGTAATACTACCTTCATCTTTAATCCTCATTTCTGTGCAATATACTGCACCTTTTGCTCTGTCGCAATCAATGCTTATACATACATCTGCATACTGTCTGTTAAATATAACATGTATATCTGAATAAATATATCATAAATATACTTTTTTTGCAATAACCGCCAAAAGCAATTAATATATGTATGAACCGCCAAAAACAATTAATATATGCAGTTAATACGCATAATTAATGTAATGCAGTTCCATTTTTCTCATCAACAACAGTATCTGCCTGTGTCGGTGCTGCCGTTGCCTGCGTCGGTGCCTCTGTTGGTGCTGCTGTCGCCTGCGTCGGTGCTGCTGTTGCCTGCGTTGGTGCCTCTGTCGCCTGCGTATTGCCTTTCGTTGCCTGCGTTGGTGCATCTGTTGCCGGTGCTGCCGGTGCCTGCGTTGGTGCCTCTGTCGCCGGTGCTGCCGGTGCCTGCGTTGGCGCCTCTGTTGCTGCATTTGTATTATCAGAAGTGTTATTCTGCTCTGCATTCGTATTAACCGAATTATTATTATTCGTATCTGCCTTCTCTATAGTTGCTTCAGTTTTTTTCGCTTCAGTTGTCTTTTCTGTCTTAGCTTCTGTAGTCTTTTGCGTTGTTTTTTCTGTTGCTTTATTCTTACTTTCTGTCGTCTGTGTTGTTTTTTCCTGATTACCTGTTGTTGTTTTTGTTTCAGCAGTTGTAACTGTATTACTTGTCGTTCCTGTCTTTTTAAACGCTCCGCTTGTTAAAAGAATAACAACAAATATAACTACAGCAACTGATGGGATGGCAATACTTAGTATTTTCAATATCTTATTACTATCTGGTTTTCTATTTTTTTTATTCTTTTTCACCGGTTCTTTTTCAATTATTTCCAGTTCATCATCATCTTCATACTGTGATAAATCCTCAATTCCAAACAGTTTTGAAATATGCTTCTTTTTTGATGACTTATCAGTATCTGCCTCATCAGAAGTATCATTATCTTCATCTTCTATATTATCTTCAATATAATCAGCATCTATATCACTAACTTTTTTATTTGTGGTCTGTTTAACATCAGATTGCTTAACATCTGATTGTTTATCTCCAGCCTGCTCATCCGATAATCCATCTGACATATCATCTTTTCTGCCTGCATCATCAGAAACATTATACTGATTTTCTTTTAGGCTTTTATTAATATGTTCTTTATTAATATTAACCAGAGTTGCTCCTAATTTATCCTCATTACTATCTTTGGAATCATTAAAAGAATTAACAACTGATATAATATCTTTATACCCCTCCTCATGATTAACTTCATCAACAGTATCATTAACTATTGCCGCAACAGCCGCCTTAATTGCTGCAATATCATCGCTATCCTCTTCTTCTGCCACATTCCTTGTCATGCCCTTATTATCTGCTGCTATAAGTTCAATCTCTTCATTATCATTTCCAAGTACCATCTGTCTTATAGAAGAAATTTCACTTGTTATATATATTTTATCTATTTCCAAGAGTTCTTCAATTTCATCAATGGTAAAGCCTTCGTAACAAAACATCTCAAAAATGATTATCTGTCCCTTTGTAAGCCTGCTAAAAAAGTCCTTTGAATACATATATCTTTTAGGATTAGCAAGTGAATCATTATAAGTACCTATTTTTGACTTAAATTCTTCATCTTCATCAATATGTGAATACGAATAATCAATATTACCCGATTTGTAAGTTATTATCTGACCGTATTCTTTGCAAAGAATTTCATATAATGTAACAGTACTAAATCCAGCAATCCATAAATGTATATCATCATGTGTATCAATTTCATTAATCTGCTGAAGCATTCTTACAAACAGCTTCTTAACCTTTTTACGGCTCTCTTCAGCACTTGAACATACCGGACGCACAAGATTATTTACTTCATCAAAAAGCAGTTCGCATATTTCCTCATAATTTCCACCCTTGTTTGCCTGTTCTCTTCTTATAAGCTTAATAAGCCTCTCCTCTTTATTGTTAGTCATTAATATACCTCCATGATAGAATCAATAAAATCATTATATTTTCTTGCTATATTCCTGTAATCGTATTCCGATGCCGTATCTTTTGCAGCCATAACAAATTTATTATAAATGTTTTCGTTATTTAATACAACGTTAATTCTGTCTGCAATACCTTTTGAATCTTTTTCTTCTACAAGATATCCATTCACGCCATCCTTTATAAGATCAGTTATCCCCCCTGAACGGCTGGCAACAACAGGCAGTCCTGATGCAAATGCTTCAAGCATTACAAGTCCGAAGCCCTCCTTATCACCATCCTTTGCTGTTATACTTGGCATAGCAAATACATCCGAAGATGCATAGACTTCCCTTAACTGTTCATGTGTCTTAGCTCCTATAAATTTTATACATTCATAGCCTTTTAATTCACACAGCTTCTCTGCCTGGCTTTCAAGCATATCTTTTAAAGGTCCCTTGCCGGCGATTACAAGTATGGCATCATCAATGTATCTCATCGCCTCGATAAGATATGTAACTCCTTTTTTTTCTGCCAGTCTTCCAACAAATAAAATAACCCTCTTATCATTTTGTCCAAAAAAGTTTTCTTTAAAATATCTTTTTCCAAAATATGACGTATCACACCCCATTGATATTACCGCTGTATTTTTATTAGCATAAAGTGAATCTATAACATTCAGCAATGGCTGTGATACTGCTGTAACACCTGCTGCTTTTTTTATGCAGCGTCTTTTAAGGCATTTGATAATTCCCTTATTAAGTGATGTCACATCTGCACCGTGTCCCGTAACAATATATGGTTTTCCTACAAACGATTGTACTATCCCCTGCGGTATAAGCCAGTTTGCATGTACAATATCATAATCCTTTCTTAATTTAAACAAATTATAATAAAGCGAAAGAAACAGCCAGGGCACTAACAGCACCCTGGCCTTTTTCTGCTTTATTCGTGGTACAATTGCTCCGGGATAACAAAGTGTTTCTAATGAATGTATTGGAAAATAATGATATCTTATTACCTTAATGCCCTCCATTATCTCTTCATCGGCTGCACCTATTGCCGCCGGAACCAACACAGTAACATCACTATATTCTTTCATTGCCTTTGCAAGATCTAATATAAATCTTGGTTCTGTATCATTCTCATAACGGGGAAATGTTGAACCTGTAATAAGTAATTTTTTCTTTTTCATTATATTTACTAATCCTGTTTCTTTTCTTCCTGTTTAAATGTATTATTAATACTATCTGTAACAATGGAATTTTCTAATTTATTCAACAAATCTGATGTAATAGCTATCTCATCATAATTAGATTCATCTCTTCCACTTTCCTTATCATAATCCATTTTACGGACATGATACTGTATATCCTGTAATATTTTTCTATTTGCAGATATTACATCACCAAGAAGTCCTACTATAATCGTCTGCACACCTGCTAATATTAAAGTACTCGCAAATATTAAAGACTGCGTATGTCCTGCACTCTCGCCCATACACATAAATACAAAATATCTTATAAAAAATGTTGAGCCTACCAATGTCAGTATAATTCCAATCACAAAAAAGAAGAATAATGGTCTGTACATCATATAAGCTCTTATAATCGTAAGCATAGATTTCTTTATGTATGCCCACATACTGTGAAATAATCTTGATTTTCTTAATTCAGGATTTGTTCTTATTGGCACAGACGTTATTGCCATCTTTTCTCTTCCCGCCTGCACTATTGTTTCAAGAGTATATGTATAATCATTAATTACATTAATTCTTAATGCTGCATCCCTTGAATATGCCCTGAAACCACTAGGCGCATCAGGTATACATGTTCTGCTTGCCTTTCTGACAACCCAGCTTCCAAAATGCTGCATTTTCTTTTTCAATGGTGAAAAATGTTCTGTATCATCAATTGGTCTTTCCCCAATAACAATATGTGCTTTCTTATCAATAATAGGCCTTACAAGTCTTTCAATATCTTCTCCACAATACTGATTATCCGCATCAGTATTTACAATGATATCTGCCCCATTTTTAAGGCATGCATCAAGTCCGGCCATGAAACCCTTGGCAAGACCTTTATTACGTCTGAACTTTACAACATAGTGAACTCCCCACTTCTTAGCAACTTCTGCTGTATTGTCTGAACTACCATCATCTATAACCAGGTATTCTATCTCATCAATTCCATCTATATGCTTCGGCAAATCATTTAACGTAACTTCCAAAGTCTCTGCCTCATTAAAACATGGTATCTGTATAATTAATTTCATTTTATCCCCATTTCTATAATTTAATACTTAACTTAAGAAATAATACAACACTTTTTATTTTCTTTCAAGTCATTTGAATAAATATAATATAACCCGCCATTTAGCTGAATATGATAAACCCTGCAACCATGATAATAACTGCTATACAAATATCAATACATATCTTAACCTTGCTATTTAAGTTTGAAAACAACTCTACAAATTCTGCTTTTTCTTCTTTTTCCGCTTTTTCTTCTGATAATTTTTTATTTCGAAGCAGATTTTTTTTGAGTTGTAATATATTATATTTTATTATTTTTTCATCAACATCTAATATTTGCACAATATGCTCTATACTAAGTTCCTGATAACAATACAACTCCATAAGAATCATAAGTCCGCACTGCATATTTTTAAAATTATCCGGCATACTGTCATACTCTTTATTTCCTTCAAAAAATTTACAATATTCTTTTGCAATATCATAAAACTCATTATCATCTGACAGACAGCTGCTAACACTGCTTATATTCTCTCCGTCCTTTGACTTAAATACTTCCTCATTATTCTTAATCATTGTTATGTATAAAGACTTAACAACATATATACATATATCCTCATGTACATCAAGAACCTGTCTGCCATTTAACTTTGAAATGTACTTTTTTAATAACATTTTTGTTACTTTATCACTTTTTTCCATTCCATAAAACGGTTGAATGAGTGCATACGCCTCGTCAAATAGAATTCCTGTAATTTCTTTTTCTTCGCCTGTATTACCTGCACATGCACGTTCAATCATATGCTGCAGATGTATTAATGTTCTTTCACTATGCATATTAATCTCCATTCCTTAACAATCCGCCTTGTGAATCCTTTACTGCCCTTTTATAGGATTCAATTTCATACTTCCAGCTATCACCTTTAAAGTGTATTAAATTAAACAATCTGTTTCTGAATGATATATTTATCCACATATCTGCCCTATTATAAATGCGGTCAGCAAGACTACCATGCTTATTGACCATGGCAATTCTGTTTCTGATTCCATAATAGTCCTTCCATGTATAATGTCGTGGCCACTCATTTAATGGTAATGTAGTTTTATGATTAATAACAGCTTCTGTTACTACAAGAATCCTGCTATGTTTTCTTATTCTTACACAATATTCAGTATCATCATACCATATAAAATATTTTTTTTCAGGATAACCTATATGCTCAACCAGTTCATCATTTACAACTATTCCACAAAATGATGCAGTATCACAATCAAAAACTTTCTTACTGTAAGCCTCTTGTGGAATCCTTTTAAACCTGAAACCCGGATATATCATGTTCTGTCTGTGGTCTGTTATTATATTGCCATCCGTAACAACCTTACCTGCAAAGCATAGACAATCCTTATATTTTTTCATTGCCATTGATATCTTATACATAAACCCTGGCCCAAGCATAGCATCATCATCAATTAATACATGCCAGTCGTCTCCAAGCTTATGAGCAAGCTTTAACCCATAATAAAACCCGCCGGCACCTCCTGTATTATTCTTTAAATTCTTAACGATAATCTTTGTATATTCCTTATTATTATTTTCCTGATAATCTTTTTGTAATTTTTCAAGATACTCAGATGTCCCATCATCCGAAGCATTATTAATCACAATTACATGCTTAGGCTTTATTATCTGTCCCATTGCACACCCAATAGCTTCTTTTAACAGTTCACACCTGTTATATGTTACAATTACGATAGAATATTTCATACCAATCTCCATTCCGCAGGCATTTTTAATGCCGGAGGAATCGCGGGCCAAATGTCAGATCTGGCTCTGCGATAAGGGCTGTTTTGTGACACCTGCGGCACAAATAGCCAGTTCATTTATGAACTTTGGAAAATAATCGCATAAGCATTATTTTTCACACTAATCCTCATTTCTGGCAGCTTTTATTGCGAAAATGCGAAGAAAATTTCACACAGATAATTTTTCTTCTGCCATCAAAGGTTATTTATTTTACTCTGAAACAAATAACCATATGATAAAACTAAATATAAGGGACTGTCTCACCAGGCATTGTTTACACAATTATAGATTAATAATTACCTCAGCCATTCTATATATTGTATAATTTTCTTAGTGTTACAGTCCCTTGTATATATCTTAACAATTATATAAATTACTTTTCATATCCATTTGCATTATTGCTTTGCCATCTCCATGTATCACGGCACATATCTTCAAGAGTTCTTGTTGTTTTCCATCCAAGAATCTTTTGTGCTTTCTCTGAATCAGCCCAAAACTGTGGGAGGTCACCTGCACGGCGTGGTCCAAACTCATACTTTATCTTAATCCCATTGACTTTTTCGAAGGCATTTACTATATCCAGTACACTGTATGGCACACCTGTTCCCAGATTGAATACTGATGTTCCCTTATGCTGTGCACAGTATTCCACAGCTTTTAAATGTCCATTTGCAAGGTCGCATACATGGATATAATCTCTCCTGCATGTACCATCAGGAGTATCATAATCATTGCCAAATATTGTAAGATGCTCTCTTCTTCCAACTGCAACCTGTGCAATATATGGCATAAGATTATTAGGAATACCCTGTGGGTCTTCGCCTATTCTGCCCGACTCATGTGCCCCGATAGGATTAAAATATCTTAAAAGAACGACTGAAAGCTCATCATCAGCCTTTGCAGCATCCTCTAATATCTGTTCCATCATAGATTTGGTCCATCCATAAGGATTAGAGCAGCTTCCCTTTTTCATAGTTTCCACATAAGGAATGTCATTCTCCTCTCCGTATACTGTTGCCGATGATGAAAATACAAATTGATGGACTCCTGCCAGTTTCATACATTCAAGAAGTGTAAGTGTTGTATCAATGTTATTACGATAATATTCAACAGGCTTTTTAACTGACTCACCTACTGCTTTAAGTCCAGCAAAATGAATTACACAATCAATTTTATTATCAGCAAATATGCTATTCATTGCTTCCTTATCCTTAACATCTGCTTTATATGAAATAACACCCTTGCCTGTAATCTCTTCTATTCTTTTTACCGCCTCAGGTGAACTGTTACAATAATTATCAACTATTACAACATCATGACCTGCTTCAATAAGCTCTACCGCTGTATGTGAACCAATATATCCTGCTCCACCTGCTAATAAAATATTCATATTATTCTCCATTCCTTAAAGTAATTTAAACTATACGGATTATAGCACTCCACCAATGTAATTGTAAAGTATACTTGCTATGAGACGTAAACACATCCATCCTGTATATAATAATTTATTCCATTATATATACATGAACCATTCTTTGAAAAATCAACACGTCCATTTTCGACATAAAATGTACCATATTCATTACTCGCAATACCTGTAAATTCAAAGTTTACTTTACCATTCTCTACTCGCCACCAGCCATATTCATTCTCAGCAAGACCTATATATTCAAAGTCTACCTTACCATTCTCTACTCGCCACCAGCCATATTCATTCTCAGCAAGACCTGTATATTCAAAGTCTACCTTACCATTCTCTACTCGCCACCAGCCGTATTCATTCTCAGCAAGACCTGTATATTCAAAGTCTACCTTACCGTTCTCTACTCGCCACCAGCCGTATTCATTCTTAGCAAGACCTGTATATTCGTATTCTACCCTGCTATTTTTTACAAATACCCAGTCATTTTCATCTTGAATAACATTAGTATACTCATTAGTAACACAGCCATCCTGCACATATACACGACTTCCTGAATAATCAATAAAGCCTGTATATGAACTATCAAATACATTATCTTTATAATAATAAAGTTTATCCTTTATCTGTACAAGTCCTGTGAACATTTCCTTACTCTGTACTGTTACCGCACACTGTGCCGTCTTTCCATTCTCAGTCATGGCCGTTATAACTGCTTTACCGGCTTTTTTAGCAGTTACATTACCATCAGCATCCACTGCTGCCACACTACTATCATTACTGCTCCATATTACAGTCTTTTTATTGGTTGTATTATCAGGTATAATCTGTGCAATTAATTTAATGCTATCTCCCTCTGTAATTGTCACATTACTGCTATTAAGAGATATCTCAGTTATCGGTATATCTGGTATGTCAGGCACATCCGGTATATCTGATGTATACGGATATGAGCGTATAATAATTCTCCCCATATCTTTATCAAGATATGACGCATATATCTTTGAATCATTATAACTTATATTAAATCCGTCAATGCTCTGGATTGATACCCTGTTGCCAAACTGCTGCCACTGATTATCAATAAGTCCGCTTACAAATGTAAGATTATCGTCTGTACTACTTCCAACAAATACATCATCACCTGAAAAACATATTGACGAATAATTAACACTCATATCTGTTATATTATTATCTCCAACCTGCTTAAGAACAGTTTCTCCTTTTAAGTAGTCCAAACTATACAAGGTGCTTCCTGAAGCATCAAATGGTGAAGTGCCATTCTTTAACAGATAAAGCCTTCCTGAATTATTAGCAATCTGTACGTTATTGGCCTTAATTATGCCATCTGATACAACACTCCAGCTATTATTTTCACTGTCATATTTATTTATATATATCCTGTTATCATTAAATGCTTCCCTATATGCAACAAATATATTATCGCTGTCATCTGCTGTAATAATCGGATTAGATGGATACTTACCCACTGAATAACACACCTTATCTGATAATGACATCACAACTTTACCGTCATATTTATATGCAAATACCGAATTACCATCTGTATCAGCATATGTAAAATATACACCTTTTTCACCTGATGATAATGATATTTCATTAGAACAAATATCAGATTTATGTATATTCTGCCACCTGCTTCCATCCCATTTGTCAACTCTTACATGGTAATCTTTGTCAACATAAGAAACATATATATCTCCATTGTAAGATACTATCGAATTTCCCGTTGCTGCCGGTCCATCTGTAACCCTGCTCCATATACCTTTACTATATTGTAATACTACAGTTTCATCCGAATAAGAATTACCTGTATTACATATAAAATACTGGTTACCATCCTTATCTGAACATGCAGCGGTGTTATTAATCATAAATCCTGTATTATCAGTACTTTCAGTAATCCATTTGCTTTCATTCCCATCATCTGCAAAAGAAATATCAAATGTTATTTTATCATCTTTTGTACTGCCAACATTTTCAATTACGATTCCACTATTAGTGCCATCTGAATAAGTAATTGCGTTCTGCTCTATTCCTGCAGTCATGTCATGTGTTCCGTATGATGTACGTCCACATTCCTTTGAAAGAAATGAATCAGGCAAGCCTGTATAATCCGCCTTTTCATAGCCATTGTAAATTACATCACCAGGTCTGAATACATATATCTTATATGGTGGTCCATACATATTTCCACCATTTAGAGATGCACTTACTCTGTAAATAATAAGTCCCGAACCATATATCTTGTTATCATATGATTTTTCATCATATTTATCTCCCTGTTTTCTATATTCAACAACAAAAAATTCACTAGTAGAATAATCTGTCTTTAATATAACCGCCTGACTATCCTTTGTATCATATGTAGTTGCAGAAGCCGCATATATTGAATAATTCTTCTTAGATTCAGTTACAGCTGGTATATTAAACCAGCCAGAATAAGCTGACCTGAAATAGGCTAATGGATACTGCAGATACTTGCTTTCCGTAGCCATAATATCCCACTGTCCTACAGGCACTACTCCCTGAACATTAGTATTAACATATAAATCCGGATAGCCCAAAGAATGTAAGAATTCATGTATAACAACTCCGCTTTCACTAAGTCCAAAATATGCTGAGCCTTCAGGAATAACCGTATAGCTGCCTATCTTCTTTGAGTTAATTTCCTCCGTACCATCAAATGTTGACTTATGACCATAAATCTGCGAATTACTGTTACCTTTTTCACATGCCCCTATAATCATAAGATTATCAACACATCCATCGCCATTATAATCAACTATATCATTCTTTGACAGCCTGTCATCCTCCATAAGCAGTGCTGATATTTCCTGAATAAGTCTTATATCTCCAACATTTCTGTCTCCATAATAATCCACATTCTGACTTAAGACATATGGTTCAATCGTATTAGTCTGACTATTATACTGTGGTATTATATTTTTAACCTTAAGCTGTCCATAAGATATGTTAGAAATATATTGATTCAAAGCTCTTGTATGACTTTCATCACCTTCAAACAGATCACTTATCCTTGGGTCTTTCTTATAACACTGTCCAAAATATGTTTCTTCATGATTGTGTGTCGTATCTGCAAAATCAACAAATACAATAATATTAGCATAATACTGTGTATTTACATCTGTTGCAGCTTCTATGTTCTGTGCAGCCGGTACTACCTCTACGACAGAAACCACAAGAAGCATACTTAATAATAACGGTAAAAATAATTTTAATATGTTTTTCTTCATATGTACTCTCCTTCTTAATCTTTTAATTTTCACATGTCATCATCTGCAATAAACGCTTTTTTTATACCATGATATACAATCTTTGCCGGTTTCTTTAACATATTCACAATTAACATGAGTACCATTGCACATACAATTGCAATACATAATATAATTAGTAATCCGTATCCCGGATGGGTAAATATACCTTTATAATTGCACCACATAATAACAAGGCAATGTATACAATATACCGGCAGGCTTAACGAACCAAGATAATCAAACATCCCTATATGTACATTAGATGTATAACTTCTTCCTGACAAAGTAATTGCTACAACTAGTGTAAATACCATTATTGCAAATATTTCATAGTGCATTGATGACAATGAAGCAAGTAATACAATGCTCGTGAAGCCGGTTATCTCTATAATAGTAAAAATTGTTTTTCCAAGCTTCGTATACTTTTTCTTTTTAATATAATCTGCAAGAAAATAGGCGGCTGCACCCATAAAAAGTCCTGCGAGTGCCCTTAAATCTATAGTTAAAAATCCTTTCATACCATCATGCCAGCCATTAATAGTTCCATCTGTAACAATAATATATCCATATAAAAGCATAGGAAAAAATGTAACAAGCCAGCCACTGAGCTTTTTCTTAAGATATAATAATAAGTATATCATTACCGGCATAGCAACTACTAATGCACATATATACCATAACCAGTCAGCCATCATATGGGGCGTATACATTGTATCTGAAATCTTTGCCCCATACGGCATCGTTCCTGTACCTGTAGTTAACATAAGATTCTGTGGTAAATATATAAAATATAAAAGCATTTCCTTAACTGAAAGCTTATAAATAACTGATTTAATAAAAAAATCTGCAATAATCGCCACTGATGTATATGGCAATAATCTCTTAATTTTATTAAATGTATATCTTAATGGCTGAAATGAATCCTTCAATAGTAATTTTTCATTATTACAAATATATCTCACTGTAAAATACCCTGACAAAATATAAAAATATTCTACAAATATCCACCCTGAATGAAATCTTCCTCCTGCATGAAATGAAAAAATCATAAGGCATGCCAAAAATCTTCCTAACTCTATAAAACTGTTCTTCATATTTAAACTCCGTTCCTCAGTAAAATTAATTAATGCTATGTATTATTATCTCTTATCAATGCATCCATATAACCCATAAGTCTCCTTTGATGGTCATAATCCAGCTCCTGATATAATTCTACGAGTATTCCAAGATCTGTTTCTTTATCAATAATATATGTATTACTTTCCCTGCTTCTGCCATCCTTGCTCTCTACTCCTGATAATAAATCATACGGTGTCACATCAAGTGCTTCACATATTATTAATATCTTATCACTGACCGGATTAGTTCTCTTTTTCTTCCAGTCACTTATTGTACTTTCTGCTATTCCTGTTTTTTGCGAAAACTCTTTCTGACTCATTTTCTTTTGTTTCAATATCTCAAATATTCTATCACTTATTGTTTTCATAATTATCCTTAATCCTTTGAACTTCTTCTAATAAGATATCAGGCATATCCGCTACCGCTTCACATGACTTAAACTTTTCAAGGCATCTTTTTATTATCTCTTCCTTGCACTCTTCCTTCTTTCCTTCCTTCTTCCCTATTTTCCTCTCTCCACTCTTCTTGCAATCTCTTCATTATATTCCAATATAATCATATTGCGCATCTCCGAACTATGTTGCTTTAAAAATTCTGTTAATATGTTATTCTCTATTGCCATATTTACAGCCATCTTCATGGCTTCATCAAGATTTAACTCTATATTTTTACAAGCATCTACTATCTGTATAAACCGGCTATACTGCCCAGATGTATCATTCTTTGCTACCACTTTATTATATGATGAATAACGTATATCAATCACTCTCACCTTCAACTCCAATTGTATATCCGTACAGTCCCTAAATGCATCTGATAAATCCAGCTCTGTCACTGCTTCTCCATCCTTTACCAGATTATCATGACCATTTATAAATGTTACACCTATTAACTTTCATATCTTATATTATATAGGAATAATTTCAATTTGTAAATGCGTATTTTTTTATATATGCGTATATTCCAACAAATAAAAGACCATAATCATTACATTAATAAACATTTGTAATAATTATGGTCTTTTACATTATATGAATTATGTATTAAAATTATAAATTCCAACTGTTCTTACAATAAATAGTCTTTATGTAATTATTTTCTATTATATATTTATCTGTATTACTTAAACCTTTTCTTTATAATGACTAAAAAGAAAATCAATATATACACTATTGCAAATATACTCTCAAATCTTGTATAAGTAATCTTAGATTCCAAAACAACTATAAAAATTATAAACAGAACCATGAATATACTTCCTAATATTACAACCTTTATATTACATGGCGTAAAACTTTTTTTCAATTCACCTTTTATTGCTTTAAAAGTATTATTTTGCTGTATACTTTGAATTGGTATATATGAACCAATAAAATATGTGATAGGTGCAATAACTAAACTTATATAATTGGGCACGTACTTAATAAGTATTATATTTAATAATATAATGCCAATAATGCTTATAACATTTCCCCAATTCATTTCAACTATTGATAAAGCTTCATCTTCTCCCATCACACATTGATGATAAAGTAGGTATGATATCTTCCATGCAATAACTAATACTATAGCATTAATTAGATTTTCATATATTACATCATTTATATCGCATATATAACATATAAAAATGTCTATAGAATATCCTAATATCATTACAATTATATAAACAATCATATTCCTGTATTTTTTTAATTCATTCATAATTTTTTCTTTCCTTTCGTATTTTAATACTGTTAACATAATACATATAAATAAATAACCTCCTTCCTGATTTTACAAATCATTTTTAACACATTGTCATTTCACATATAATATAATAGATTTTTAGAAAACTGTAAGAACATTGGCATGAGGAATATTCTTTCCTCATATATAATATGACAGATTTTTATTTTTAACATTACATATATTATTTGTCATATGTCGTTTAACAATTTTTCCTGCTAAAACATTACTTTTACATTAGAATGCGTAAGCGCTACATTGAATAATTCACTCTGACAAACTTTGCACTTTCATTTGGTGGGACAACACACTCATCACAAATGCTACATATGACTGTGTCATTCATACTTTCAGCACGATAATATTGCTACTTTTAGGATTTCATCATAATGCCTTGAGGTATTCAATACTTTTCAATCACTCACACAATTTTGCTCATCTCTCGTTTTATGGAGCAACAGCACGAAAGAATTAGGATGCTTTTCTTGTCTTGAAATTATTCTTGAAAAGCTGCATGAACTATACAGTTATTTCCCTAACTACGAAAAAGGGCAAAAAATTAGAGCCATCCTAAGATGACTCTGCCTTTTAACTCTGTATACATTATTCATTTCTTAGCTGCAAATAATAATCTCGTGCATTACTTTTGATGGTTTATAATCCATTGAAATATATTCTCCGCACCTTTTTACCAGATGCCAAATCTAAGATGGTGTCACTCAGCTCTTTCTGTGTATATGAAAGCTCATAACCATTTAATGCCAATAAAACTAACATTACATGTGTACCTAATCTTTTGTTTCCATCAACCATAGGATGGTTCTTTACAATTCCAAAGCAACGCTGTGCTGCTTTTACCTGTATACTTGGATATAATTCTTCGTTTCCAAATGACTGAAATGGATTAGCCAGTGCTGAATCCAACATACCATCATCACGAATGCCATCACTACCGCCAGTGGCTTCAATAAGTCGCTCATGAAGTAAAATGACCTGCTCTTTGCCCAATCTTACCATTCGGCAAGCGCATCATAAGCCTCCATATTCTGCTTAATAAGACGCTCTGATATAGCAAATACATCCTCTGTGGATGCTATTTTTTCCTTCTCCGCTTTGCTAAAGTCAATCATACGATATCTTGGTACGTTGTTTTTAAGGATAACTGCTGTGCCATGTTCGTCAACAACTCTGGCAACCTTTGAAAAATTCTGATTGGCTTCTGTTATAGAAATCATTGTATTTGTATCAACTGTCATAATATGCACCTCACTTCCATTTATATTATACGCATATTATAGGATAAATACAGCCTATTTTTATAGCTACCTATTGAGCTTTTGGGAATAATTTCTTGACCTGAAATTTTATCTGGGATTATCCTATCTTGTTTTTCCATCATATATAACAGTCATTCTATTAACAATGTTTATGTTCCAACTTGAGTTGGATATTAAACATAAAAAGTAAGCGATACATAGGTTATTTCCAGACTAACTCTGATTTTAAGCCAAATCTACATATTATCTTTAATCTTCTGCACTTCCTCTACTGGAATATCAAGTATATCTGCTACCACTTCACATGACTTGAACTTTCTTAAACAGCTTATAATTAACTGTCTTCTTGCCTGTTCTCCTTCTCGTCTTCCCTCTTCTCTTCCCTCTTCCATTGCCTCTTCTCGTTCCACTCTTCTTGCAGTCTCTTCATCATATTCTAATGTAAGCATATTATGCACCTCCGAACCATTTTCCTTTAAAAACTCTGTTAATATATTATTCTCTATTGCCATATTCACAGCTGTTTTCATAGCTTCATCAAGATTCTCTTCTGATTTTCTGCAATCTTCAATTATCTGTATAAAACGGCTATACTGTTCCAGCGTGTCTTTCTTTGTTACCAGCTTATTATGTGATGAATAACGTATGTCAATTACTTTAACCTTTAGTTCCAACTGTGTGCCTTTATCACCCTTAAATAATTCTGGCTGCACATCATCATCTTTAAATGCATCTGACAGATTAAGCTCTAATTCTGTTACCACCTTACCATCCTGCTTAAGATCATCTCTTCCGTTATATAACACTACAAATTCAGGTGCCGGTATTTTTATAAGCTTTCTTCTATATATATTATCGGCATCTATTATTTTTTCATACAGCCTTGCAATATATATCAGAAATCTTAACGGCATATTCTCATTAATTGTTGACTGGTGTTCTACTAATACCACAAATCTTCCATTCATCGTAAAAGCAACATCGTTCTTTCTTGGTATAAATAATACGTCTTCAAGTGTTACTATGTCAATCAGTGATTCATCTGTATAATCAGTATCAAACAGGTTGTTATATAACCCCAATGCTTCCTTTTTATTGTTAAATAACATTCTGAATACTGTATCTTTATACTTCCTGTTTGTTGCTTTATTCTCTGTCCCACCTGTGGTATTGTCCGTTGTCATATCTTTCCCCAATAAATTCCCCTCCATAATATTTATATCAAATCACTGTGTACTAGCACTAAAATTACTATAACATCCAAAATAAGCTGCACTACCACCAATATCAACATCAACATCAATATCAATATCAATATCAATATCAATATCAATATCAATATTAACATTAACATTAACATTAACATTAACATTAACATTAACATTAACATTAACATTTTAAATAGTTATGATATCATTTTTATATATTAAGTATACCATCGTCAACGCCGTTTGTAAATATGTTTATTATAAATATTACACTATCAGTATATATTCTTTCCACAAAAACACACCACAACCATCGCCTCCAAAAATCACGAACGATTTCCAACCATAAGTTTACAGTCCTTACTAAAAACCTAAAAAACAATAAACAACAAACCCTGCAACAGTTATGGTGTATTCTAATTTACTAACCTTATTTTTATAAAATCACTAATCCTTATTATTTATATCATCATATCCTCGTTACCACGCACTCACACGCTCCATCTATAACCACGGTCTTATTACCGGCAGTTACGAAGAAGCTTTCACCAGCTTTGGCACCCTTTGAGTCAGCGCCAACACTGATTTTAGCTGTGCCTGATATAACAATAATAGAAAAAAATGAAGATGTATCCACAGCAATTCTGGCTTGTCTGTACACATCGTACTTCTCACACTGGAAATACTTGCACCTTACAAGCAGTTTTCTGAAGAAATCCCCTTCAATTGAAACTGACATATCATTATCAACATATGTTCCTATACCTGTACCGGCAGCATCAGAATTAACTTCTGCCACTTTATCAGAGCTGGAAACAGACTGTGCAGTCTCCAAAAATGATGTATTATTATCTAATGATACATCCCTGCTGGCTGTAATATAAGCCTCACCAACCGGTGGTATGTTCATATCTGTGAATGTATATTCACTATCTGATGTTGTATCCTCATAACTCCCAAATACATGCGGCTCTGTATCCACAACATCAAGCTGTAACAGCCGGAAGTGTTCCACATGGTACAGCTTCATAAATAATTCTATATGTAAGTCCCTGAAATACCTTCATCTGACCTTCAATTATATCATAATAACTTTCATTCGTTACGATAATAAATTCATCTGCAAATGGCATATTTCTTACAATAGTATCCTGTAATAATGAACGTCCCTCTCTTATGTTCATAAATTGTTTAGGATAGTTCTTTCTTGATAATGGCCAGAGACTGTTGCCTATTCCCCCTGCTAAAATAATACATTTCATCTGAGTGTTCTCCATTTTAAAACTTTATTATAAAATCTTAAAAATATATTTTAAAAATATATATTCATTGTTTAAAATAACACCATAATCATTAATGCAACAATTATGGTGTATATAAATACTAATATGTAATTATTACATATTAGCTGCCTTTATTTCTTTTTCTACGATTGCTAAATCGTTCTTTACCATTC